>PPYF01171930.1_pt1 | contig 23018 bp, 24 predicted proteins | sample 1559871 | NCBI WGS metagenome assembly PPYF01 (sample SAMN08240021, study PRJNA423297) | Human gut metagenome, whole genome shotgun sequencing project.
TACAGTAACCTGATACAGATACGTGGAATGGTCAATGAACAAAATTTCGCCTGAAATGCCCGAACTACAATCAATGAATATCACTGCTGATAACATCACCAAACTTAAATCATTGTTTCCTGAAGCATTTAGCGAAGGAAGCATCGATTTTGATGTATTGAAGCAACTTTTGGGCGCAAATGTAGACGAGAAAGAAGAACGTTATGGACTGAACTGGCATGGTAAACGTCAGGCGCGTCAGCTTGCTCTCACGCCTTCTCGTGGCACCTTACGCCCATGTAAAGATGAAAGCGTTGATTGGCATAACACCAAAAACCTCATGATCGAAGGTGATAACCTTGAAGTGTTAAAGCTTCTTCAAAAAAGTTATGCCGGAAAAGTTAAGCTTATTTATATTGATCCTCCTTACAACACTGGGCAAGATTTTATTTATTCTGATGATTATAGAGATAATTTAAGTAAATATTTAAATTTTACCGGTCAAGTAATTAACGGTAATAAAATCAGTACTAATACTGAAACTAGTGGAAGATTTCATACGTCATGGCTGAACATGATGTATCCAAGACTCAAGCTAGCGAAAAACCTATTGCACTCTGATGGGTTTATTTTTGTTTCAATTGATTCGCATGAAGTATCAAACTTAAAAATAATAATGGATGATATTTTTGGAGAAGAATGTTATAGAAATACAATTGCCGTACGCAGAGGCATTAAAAATGTCCAAGCCCAGTTTGAAGATGTGAGTGCATTATCTCAGGGACATGAATATATACTTTTATATTCAAAAAACAGCTTATCTCGGCTTCCCAAACTAAGCCAATCTCACCTTGAACAAAAACCGGGGAAATGGGACACCTTTTGGCGAGGAACAGATAGGCCAACAATGCGTTATGAATTATTTGGTATAACTCCCGAAAAAGGCCAATGGCGATGGGAAAAAAACAGAACAGCTGAAGCCATAGAAAACTATCGCTTTTTCTTAGAAAAAAAGTCTCAACAGATGAGTCTTGATGATTGGTTTTTTGATAATCTTACATCAACAAATAAAAAATTAAATTTCGTTCGTAAGAACGATGAGGATGTTGTTCAGTATTATGTTCCACCAAGTGATGGAAAAATACTAAGCGATAACTGGATGGATATTTCTTTAAGCGGAAATGAAACTATTTTCGACACCGAAAAAAATACTGATTTGTTAGAACGAATCATCAACTGGATTTGTAGAAGTTCTAACGATATAGTTTTAGACTTTTTCGCTGGTTCAGGAACAACTGGCCATGCAGTGTTGAAAAGCAATTCAAAAAATAATAGTAACATTCATTACATGCTCATCCAATTACCCGAGCCAAGCAATAAATCTGAGTTTATGACTATCTCAGAATTAACAAAATATCGTCTTATCGAATCAGGTAAGAAAGTAAAAGATGGAAACCCCGACTGGAATGGTGATGTCGGTTTTCGTGTGTTTAAACTCGATACATCTAACATCCGTCCGTGGGAAGCCACAGCAGAAACCCTTTCAGAACAGATTGATGCCTATGTAAGCCCAATCCTTGAAGGCCGTAGTGAAGAAGATTTACTCACAGAGTTAATGCTAAAACGTGGCATCGACCTGAGTGTAAACATTGAAACCCGTCAGTTTGATGGATTAACCGTTTCTTGTGTTGACGGTGGCAAATTGTTTACCTGCTTTGCTAATCAAATCCCTGCATCTTCCGTCGAAGAACTGACCAAGGGGATCATCGACTGGCATAAGAGTTTGAAGGCTGGCAAAGATACTGTCTGCTATTTCCTTGATGACGCATTTGAAAATAATGTCGCTAAAACAAATCTTTGCGCCATTATGGAACAACACGGCCTAACTAACCTGCACAGCTTGTAAGGGAATGAGATGAAACTACATTTTGAATCTGACCTTACCTATCAGCAAAACGCCATAACTTCGGTCTGTGATTTGTTTGAAGGGCACGAGAAATGGGAAAGCGAAATGACTGTGCTGGCCCCAGCTCAGGGTTCACTCTCATTTGATGGCGCAACAGGTTCAATGCCTGTAAACCCACAGATACCCGAAGATGATGTTCTGCTGAAAAACCTGAACAATGTTCAGTTGAAGAATCAGCTTCCACCTTCACCAGTGCTCGACAGCCATGATTTTACTGTCGAGATGGAAACAGGGACAGGTAAAACGTATGTTTATCTTCGCACCATGCTTGAGTTGAATAAACGATATGGCATGAGCAAATTTATCATCGTAGTTCCTTCCGTTGCCATCAAGGAAGGCGTTTATAAAACACTACAAATCACTGAAGAACATTTTAAAAGCCTCTATGCGGGAATTCCATACGAATACTATCTGTATGACTCGTCTAAACCTGCGGATGTGCGAAATTTTGCAACCAGCTCTGTTATGCAGATCATGGTAATGACGGTTGGTGCAATTAATAAAAAAGACGTCAATAAGCTCTATCAGTCCAGTGAAAAAACGACCGTTGACGATCTGGATAAACCAATCGATCTGATACGTGCTACACGTCCAATTATTATTGTCGACGAACCGCAAAGTGTGGATGGTGGCTTGAATGGCGCGGGTAAAACAGCGCTTGACGCAATGCATCCCATGTTCACCTTACGCTATTCAGCGACACATGTGCATAAACATCATATGGTGTATCGCCTCGATGCCATTGATGCTTACAATCAGAAACTGGTCAAACAAATTGAAGTTGCCGGGCTTGAAGTCCAGAATGCAAGCAATAGCCCCTATGTAAAACTGGTCAGTATTAACAGTAAGAAGAATAGCATTAGCGCGACTGTTATTGTTGATATAGCCGATAAAAAAGGGGGCGTGAATCGTTCTGAGATTACCGTGTATGACGGTACGGCACTTGATGACGAAACGGGGCGTGATATTTATCAGGGATACAGGATAAGCGAGATCCGCACGGGCAAAGACGGTTATCTGACGCTGGAAACGCCTTCTAATACCTACTATATGCAAGTTGGTGATGTCGTGGGTGATATTGACCCGATGCTCATCCAGCGTCATATGATTAGGCGTACAATTCGTGAACATCTTGATAAAGAACTTCGCCTGAATTCCCAGCAAATCAAGGTTCTCACCCTGTTCTTCATTGATAAGGTTGATTTCTATCGCCAGACTAATGAAGAAGGACTTCGTGAACCGGGTGAATATGCTCGTATCTTTGAAGAAGAATATCTAAAAGCGATCAAAAGCCCCGCATATAAAGATTTGCTCCCTTCTCATCCAGAACATGCTAAAGACGTTCATGATGGTTATTTCTCCATTGATAAAAAAGGTGGATGGGCTGAAACAACCGAAAGCAATAATGCAGGCCGCGAAAATGCGGAACGCGGTTATAACCTCATCATGAAAAATAAAGAGAAGCTTTTGAGTTTCTCGAATCCGGTGAGGTTTATTTTTTCACACTCTGCTTTGAAAGAAGGCTGGGATAACCCCAATGTATTCCAGATCTGTAGCCTTCGAGAGATGGGAAGTGAACGAGAACGTCGTCAAACATTAGGCCGTGGTCTTCGCCTGTGCGTTAACCAAGAAGGTGAACGTGTTCGTGATGACAGCATTAACATTCTGACTGTCGTTGCCAGTGAAAATTACGAAGCCTACGCTGAACGATTACAGTCTGAAATTGAGAGCGAAACAGGCATCCGTTTTGGTATCATCGAAAAAGATGCATTCGCCCATCTGATCTTCTCTGATTCCTCACAAGCTGTAGGAATAACCGGTTCGCATGAAATCTGGTCTGAACTACAGACTGAAGGTTATCTGGAAAAATCGGGAAAAATCACTAAAACCCTGAAAGAAACTCTTCTCGATGGCACTTTTGCTGTTAGCGCAAAGTTCCTCCCTCTTCAGGAGCAAATTGAAGCTATCCTGCGTAAATCAGCAGGACGACTCAATATAAATAATGCTGATGAGCGTAAAGTAATCAAATACCGGAAAGAGGTCTTAAACAGCCCTGAATTCGAAGCGTTATGGCAGCGCATTTGCCAAAAAACACTGTATCGTCTGGCATTTGATGAAGATGTATTGATCAAGTCCTGTATAAAATCACTTTCTGAAATGCAGCCTGTAGCAAAAGCAATGGTCAGTTTCAGCAAAGCAACAATCAAACAAAGTCAATCTGGACTTGATGTCAAAGCTCAGTCTAATGGGACAACAAGCGCTGTTATAGATGTTGCAGAGCAGCCACTGCCAGATATTCTTGGTGTTCTACAGGAAAAAACCGGACTGACAAGACGCAGTTTAAGCACCATCCTGAAAGAGAGTGGAAGACTCGCTGATTTTGCTAAAAATCCACAGAAGTTTATCAGTGAAGCTATAGGCCGAATCAACTACTGCAAACGCCTGTCAATTGTCGATGGTATTAAATATTATCCACTAAACGGAGATGTGTATGCGCAAAGTCTTTTTATGGATAAAGAGCTAACAGGATATGCCCGTAATCTTTTTGAAACCTCGGCTAAGTCAGTTTACGAATACGTTCCTAAAGATTCTGAAGTCGAAAGCCGTTTCGCTCAGGAACTCGAAGAACAGAATGAAGTTAAGCTTTATGTGAAGCTGCCGGGATGGTTTAAAATCCCGACACCATTAGGGACTTACAATCCTGACTGGGCTTTGGTTATTGAAGACAAAGGTGAAGACCATATTTACTTTGTTGTTGAGACAAAAAGTAAACTCATTGGTCTTGGTAATGAAGAATATGCTAAAATAACTTGCGGAACTGCTCATTTTGACGCACTCAAGACACAAAACAAAAGTCCAGCGAGATATATGAGAGCAATTAACATTAATGAAGTTATGAGTACTATTTGATTTATAAAATTTAAAGGGCCATAAGGCCCTTTATATCAACGCATCGATAATTAAAAATAAAAAAACATTCTTATATTGATGTTTAATTCTTATGGTTTGCAGTATTACCTTTAACCCACATCCCATTTGCTAACACTTCCCCATGCCCATATTTCTCTGAATCCACAGGAGCATTTTTGATTTTAATTTTTGATATAACAGGCTTATCCGATTGAGGGAAAGCATATTTTGGTTCACTGGCATTGGACATAGCTGAAAAACCTAACACAACTGACAATACTAATATTTTTTTGTTCATAACTCTCTCCTGTTATATTAAATTAAGTTCTCCTGAAATGTAAAACATAAAAATGTAATAAAATCGGGATGTATTAACTATATAATTACATCCCGATGAATATCAAATTTATTTTTTGATTGTATTAAAGAAGTCATCTACATTGGTATAATATTCTATCTTTAACCACTGTCGTGCCACCGCCATGACTTCCTCCACCTGCTTGCTCAGTAGATGTAGTATAAAATAATTCATAAGCTGTTGTTCCAGATGGACATGAACAAGCATTAGTGTCAGGATTCTTAACCAAGCAAGAGCCTTGATTTTTTGTAAAAAAACCTGCTGTACCTGATGTCTTAACCCATTTACCACCGACACATGACAACAACAATCCCGTTGAATCCGTGCCCTGTAAACCATTTGGTGAACAGTTTGCTCCTACATTTGCTTTCCCATTAATATATAGGAACTCACCTGCATTCAGTCTGCCATCAGCATCAATATTACCATTGGAATGAATATAGTTAGAGTTAAGATTACCCGAGGCCCAGACATACTGAGCATTAACCTGATGCCCGACATTAACATCATTGGAAGCGTATATATTACCGCTGCTGTTCATATAAGCATTAACAGATCCACCTGAACCAGCACCAACCGTACCAGCAGCATAGACATCATATGTTCTGAGGCCCCCCGCCCATCCTGAAGGTAAATCATTAGGGTTTAATCCGTTTGTAGCTAATCTCTGCTGAACAACAGCATTTTTATATACATTTAAGACTGTAGTATAGTTAGCAGCATTAGGAGAAAAAATACTTAGAGGTTTGCTTCCATTATCTAATCTTATTTCGTAATCATTACCATCTGCATCACCACCAAATCTAATTACATCTCCATAGCCATTACGAGCTATAACTTGTCCAGTGGCAGTGACACTTCCTGCCGTAGTAATATTACCACCGAAATTACCTGTTCCCGCTGCAGTAATATTTTTAACATTATTTATATCGTTTCCACCCATGTTTAGATTACCTGTCATAGGCAACGTTCCATCACGACGAAGATAGATGGCATATAATGCACTGTTATACCCGACTCTGAAGGCAAGTAATCCATCTCTTGTAATATTGCTGAATGCGGTGTTTTGCTCCTTCCACTGACTTTGGAATCCAGCAACAGAGGTCGCATCCTTTGTTATACCACTGTCAACACCAGCAACTTGCATTGCTTTACCAAGAAGGTCATAACGGATGTGTCCGCCTTCAATCCATGCGGATGATGTTGTGATCAATCCGTTGATAACATAGTTTGGTGCGGTTCCTTCGCGTTTAAGTATAATTTTATAGGGTGACTTATATATGTTATTCCCATTATATGACGTGGGTAATAACCCTTCATTAATAAGAGTATGAAAATCAATCTCACAGCCAGTGGAATTACAGTTTCTTGGCCCCGGATCACTACTTTGATTACTGCTTGATGTCAGTGTAGATAGCTTATCATATCTCATACTGATATAACCATTAACTGCCTCACCTAATTGTTTAATTTGTTCCCCTGCTGTTTTAGCAACTAAATCCTCTTGTTCAACTTTCATATCTTGGAATTTTATTAAAGCTATTGCACTGCCGATACCTAGAGCAAGGATCAGCTCCAATAGTGAAAACCCCTTTTTTATACCAAACATTTTCATTTCCCACCTCACATAATAAAATATATAACTCTACAATTAACAGAGGTGTAAAATAAATCAAGGCAGCAAAAACAAAAATATAGAAAGCATGGATGAAAATTAGACGGACGGGCTACTGGATGTATTCTAAGAAAATGATACTTATTATTAAAATAATAATCTCACTGTGATGGTGAGATTATTACACGAGAGAGAAAAACAATTTATATGGACGTGAAGATTAAGGTATTGCTGTTTCCACCGGTTTGACACTGCGTCGCGGTTTTAGCGACATCTAATACTTCACCTGCGGCTTTGACATTACCTGCAGTTCCTACACCTGCCGTATAGAAATTCCCTGCTGCTGCAGTGATAATCTTGGTACACTCTGCTGCTGGCACGTTTGAGTAGGTTATTGTAAATGAGGAACCAGCCGCCCCTGACGGACCAGTTTTATCCGCAGCCAATGTAACATTTCCTTTGAAAGCATTGATGGGCTTAGCGGCTGAACCAGAACCACTTAACATATTATCCGGGAATATTTTCGCCTGAACAGCCACAGAGTTTGTTAATCCGGTAAAACTGGATGCTGATGTATAGAGCGCTTTAACACCAGCCTGTATCGTTGCTATGTTATTACTTTCAGCCTGTGCTCTCTGTGATACCTGTACTTTAGGATATACTATAAAAGCCGCTACAACTAAGGCTGCGATAATACCCAATACAAGTAATAGCTCTAAAAGAGAGAAACCTTTTTTACTTTTTTTGTTTTTTATTAATACTACTTTTTTCATTTCCTTATATCTCCTTTGTCGAATGGAAAGATATAATAGAAATAGCCAATATAAAAATAAAAGCAAATACAGAAACAAACTAATGTTACAATTCCCCGATGAACGGATTACCTTTCATATATGAAAAAAAAGACCGGGATTAACACCGGTCTTTAATTTGGGAAATAATCCCTTGACTTTATTAAACCCAAAGCAGCTTTACAAGATAGAATATGGAGGTATTCATCTGCTCTGGTAACAACACATTATAATTAAAAATCACTTTTGTCAAATATATTAATATATAAACAGTGAAATTTATTTTTAAATATTAACTTTATAATGTAGTTAAAAACATATAAGGTTCATGCTGAAAAATGGCGATCTCCTCTTATTGTAGCCGTATATGCTTCTCTTTGATACTTAAGTATCCGGTTAGTAAAATTTGACTACCGCGCCCTCTGGGGCTTGCTCAACAGCTCCCCAGCCTAAAACAAGTTTTAAGCCGGAGAGCTGTTAGGACGTGAAATGATTTTAAGGTCTGATTTTTTTGAGAACTCTTTCAATATAAATTTGACCATGAATCTTATACTGTTCTATATCGTTTATATGTAAAGATGGAATTTCTAATAATATACCGAAAAGCAGTTGCTTATCTACTTCACTTATATCACAGTTCAATACCTTAGCAACTTCTGCACCAAGAATTATTTTTTGTCTCGTTTTTTCTTGCTTAGTTTCTCTTTTTTCTTTTGCTTTCAGATAGTTTAATTTATTTTGTGCTCCTGCGATTTTTTGCTCAAGGGTTTTCTTTACATCCGGCCTACTTCTATCATTCTTAAAATAATTGCCAGTTAGATAGGTATTTTTTATTTCATCATCATTCATTCTTTTCTCCTTTCATTTCTGTTATTATAGGGAACATTACTTCTGAACTCATCATCTGAAAGTGCTCGCTTGATAGATTTAATCCGAGAACGGAACTCTTTTTTCTCCTGCTTCTTCTTAAATTCAACTCTTATCTCTGTGATTATCTTTTCTGCTTCACTATACGCCTTTTCCAGATCGGTATAGATTCCATTATCAAGTAATCGCTTCGCTTCAAGATCGATGGCTTCATCGTGATTTTTATACATAAAACCTCCTTGTATAGATTTCCTGATTATGTACTAACACAATTTACAGATAAATCAATAAGTAAGGTGTTATATTTTATCTGACAACCTAAACACTTATAAAACCAATATTAATAGTCTATAATGCCGCATTGACACATATCAGTATTTTTTCTGATTCACACAACTCACCGACATTGATATTTACCCGTTCATTTTATGTTCTTATATTTTTTTATATTAAATAATACACTTTGGCAAACTATGCCTGCATTAATATCATATAACTTAAGATAAACACTAAAGTTTTCATATCATCTGCCTATATTACTTACCTGAATGTATCACTGGAAAAACTACTACCATTCTCAATCGCAGGGTATAGTAGTATCCTTAAGCCGAGTTAACATCTCGCTTGCTTAATCTCAAAGTTGTAGCTGATTTACTTCACCATCTTGGCATAAAAGATACAATTCCAAACAGGTACTATTAGAGTGTTGAAGGCTATTGTACTGCACTGCATGCGACTGGTGCGTTGGGATACTGTATGGATGAACACTTTGGCCCCAAGTGAACACGGTTTCAATAGCTTGTTTGAACGTTTTATTTAGCAACCACTTGAAGCTCACGCCAGTTCGAAGTATATTTTATCTTTGATAAATCAACATCTCCTATTTTAAATAAACCTTAGAATATTAAAAAATGAAAAAAATAAACTGTTATGCGGTATTTGAAGGCGGCGGTATTAAAGGCGTCGCCTTTGCCGGAGCACTTCAAAAAGCAGAGGAAGCTGGTCTAAACTTTATCGGATATGCCGGTGCCTCAGCTGGTGCCATTATTGCATTTCTTGCGGCATTAGGTTACTCAGGTTATGATATATACAAGATAATAAACAAGGTTGATTTTAAGTCTTTATTAAACGAACCGACTCCCGATGAGTTAAAAAATCTCAACTCCATATTAAAGAAAGCCAAAGAAATAGGTTGGTTCAATGAGAAATGGTGGGGTTGTAAAAAAATCCTGCATGCAATTAAGCTTAAAAATCATCTAGAAAAAAGCCATAATGGATTACTTCCCAATGCTATCAAGCGACTTATTACAAATAATGGACTATACAATAAGGATAACTTAATAGATATTTTAGCCAATTTTGCCCGTGAAAAAATAACAATAACCCAGTTACCAAAATTATATTCACCTAATGGAGCATATTTATCATTCAAAGATTTCAATGAGATCACTAATATAGACCTTAAAATAATTTCTACTGACACCTTGACAGGCAGAGCGATTGAGTTTTCTGTTGATAGTAGTCCAGATGCCTGTGTGTTGACAACAATTTCCGCATCAGCATCTTATCCATTAATATTTGAGCCAACGAGTTATCAACATTATGTTTTAGCTGATGGTGGTCTCTCTTGTAATTTACCAACATATTTGTTCCATAAAGATAACTATCGGAAGCTTCCTATTTTTTCTTTTGATCTTATAACAACGAATAGAATTGAAAATAAACATCCGCAGACACCTTCTTTTGAGAGTTTTACTTCTCATTTAAAAAACTTAGTTAACTCATCACTAGATGCTAGTACAAATATTATATCAGAAGTTGTAGGTGGTGTTTCTGTACCTCTTACAATCCCGCAGTCCTCAGGAACCTTAAATTTCGCAATATCAAAAGTTGGTTTATATGAACTTTATTCTTTAGGACGCTATGAAGCAAATAAATTCTTTAAAACAGATATAATTACAGGCATTTTGAGGGAAACCAGAACTGAACATGACATTGCAAAACTTTTATTTGGGAAAATGGATAGCATTTTGACATTTTTAATTAATTTCTTACCTAAAAGTGATAAAATCATTAAAGCTTGGATTTACACAAACATAGATGTTCGAGAACAACAGGTTGTATCTTTTGCAAAAGATTCCAATATAAACTTAAGTTTCGATACTTATAATATATTTTCTGATGACCCAAAAAAATCTATATACAAAATACCTTTCAAATCAAAATATTTAGCACCTGCTGACCATATTTTTCCCCTCATAAATCAAAATGGTCAGTTAAATCAGGATAATGACTGTACGGCTGCTTGGTTAGAGAAAAAACCAACATTGAGTTATAATGATGAGAAAGTAAGGATTTGCTACCCGGTCTTAGACCTTGATTTAAGAGCGGAAGTAGTAAATACTATTGAAAAACAAAATGTTATGGCCGTAATATGTATTTCAATGGAGACAGGTTATAACAATTGTCCGTGGTTAAATATTTCTCAAGGAAACATTGACATTACGGATTTTATGTTCGAAACTCTAAGCAGGACTAGTATAATCGTGAGAAATATGATTTACGGTCATCAGGCAAATTTTTATGATTTGAGGAGAACCAGCGATTATGACCAGTAAAATGAAAGTTGTTATTTTGCATGATAGAATCATTATCGACAATAAAATTACTCGCGATGATTATTTTAACATATCTGACTCAGATATGTTACGTCAAGCAAAACGAGAGTCAGAAGTTATCATGAAAAATCGCTCTAAAATTAATTCTTTACCTGCTAAAGCCAAATAATTTACCTGCTAAAGCCAAATAATTTTTGGCTTTTACATTTTAATATACAATGTAAACACAGAATAGTATTACTACACTATAGTATATTCTCTCTTCAATCATTTTGTTTGTAGTTCCAACACATATTTTTAATACCTCGATGCCATCTACCCTTAAATCTAATATCTACCCCAAAAAAATGATGAAATATAGTACATGCCACTGAGTTTTACCGATTACTCTAAACTTTCGTAATTGCACAAGAAAATCACATTACCAATCACGATAAAATTAAATTTAAAAAAAACACACTAGCATTGACTAACTGTTTTGGTTTATTCTCTCCGCGTTACTTATTTTTGTTTATTAGTTATTTTAATTTTACCTTTCGATTTTCCACTCTAATTTCTTATCTTCACCTGTGCATTATGCAACAGGGAAAACTACCGCTATTTTTAGCAGCAATATGTTTTTTTAGTGTTTTCTCGCCTTACGGTGGGATAATTTTTCACTTTTTTGTCATACAGACGTTATCAAAGCCCAATCTGTGTAATATCGTGGAGTACTTCTACCGCCCATCCATATTGCGCCACTTAATTCGGCGGTTTGTTTTACAGATGTTCATTTGTTTAGTATTAATTAATAAAGGAAAGCCTTATACATTGCCGCTATTTTTTGAGCCATTTATGGCGATAAAAAATAAAGCAATGCCCACTTACGCATTATCGCTTCGCTCTAATGCCGTGGGGTCTACCGACGGTTGCCTGCCGCAGGCTAAAACCGTTTCCTTCGGAAACAAAATCAAGGTCAACGTCAACCCCAGCGTTTTCCTTGCGTAAAACGAAAACCAGCTAGTCAGCATTAGAGGTATCTTTGGATGGCGATATACAGTTTTAAAATGGAGAACATCAGCAGAGGCGAAGGCAAATCTTCGGTTAACTCTGCTGCATATCGTCACCGTAAAGTTTTCTTCGATTACAGAACTGGTGAAGTTTGTGGTCGCAAAACAGCACATAAAAAGGACCTTTCCTTTGCGCAGATTTTTGCACCTGAACATACCCCTCCTGCCCTGATTGTTGACAGTGAAACACTCTGGAATGCTGTTGAAGCCTCAGAGAAGAGAAAAGATGCCCGTCTTGCCAAAGAATTTAAAATTGCCCTCCCCGCTGAGCTAACACCAGAACAAAGCATTGAACTCACCGCTGCTTTTGTTCTTGAACACTTTACCAAGCAAGGCATCATCGCAGATGTTGTTATCCACGATATCAATGGTCGTAACCCACATATCCATATCATGGGAACAACCCGTGAGGTCCTTTCTACCGGCTTTGGTAAAAAGGTCCGTGAATGGGATAAGCCTGAAACGCTTGAAAGCTGGCGCAAAGGCTGGCAGAACATCTGTAATGGTTTCCTTGTACTGTATGGCCATGATGAACGTATTGATCACCGTTCTATTAGGGTTCAGTATGAGGAAGCCCTTGAACAGGCTACCGCTGCTGCAACAAACGAAGAGAAAGCAATCTGGCTGGCTAAAGCTATAGAAACAAACCGCGATCCAATACTCCATATTCCTCGTGACCGCTGGGGAACTGTAGCCGCTCAGGAACAACGCGCTGCAGAGCAGGCCATACGTGATAAGCTGAAGAAAGAAGCTGGTGAAGCCTACTTTGCTTTTAAAGATCTTCCATTAGACATCGTGGTTGATGTTGCCAGCTTTAGGGTTCATGCACTAGCTGAACCGGAAGAAATTGTTATTCCGGATAACACAGGGAGAGCTTCATCTTCAGATTCGCAGAAACCTGTTCTGGTTTCCCCTGCACCTCATACACGCACTACACTGAAAACCCCATCCTTCCTAACTGCCAGTACGATTAAACGCACTTCTTTTAAAGCCAAGAGGAAGCAAGTTGAACCTCGTCAGAGCGGTGTGTTCAAGCGTTTCACGCTGTTGGTAGTCGGATACATAAGAGAGAAATTCGTCTGGGCCAGAAAGAAACCAGCTCCTGTTTCCATTGATGCTGAACACGATAAGCGTATAGCTGAAAACTATGTGTTTGATGAAGTTCAGGGTATCTATGTATCACGCGCTGAGCATGAAAGACGTGCCAGATTTAACAAGGATGATTATAAACCAACACCTGATGAGGTCAGGCGTTTTCCAAGTCGTTCCGTTAAACCCGCTCAGCCTGATGGCGATTTTGATTACATACCAACACTAACGGCAGACAGAAAAAGACCAGTGCCTAAATTAAGACCGCCGGGTTATTATAACGATTGATTATAAAAAACAGATATGTTATCAAAAAAAATTTCATTTTATGAGTTAATATAAGCATCTAATGTATTGAGGAGGCTGACATTATTAGTGTAATATAAACTTTTTTTAAAAATAAATATGATAGGGTAATTATGGATCACGAAGATTATAGCGACATTTTAGAAGATATTATTGATTGCTGTTTTTATTCCAATGTCAAACCGAGAATAAAAATTTCTCACTTCCGTCAACTTACTGAAATACTAATCAGAAAGCTTTTATCCATAGATAAAAATAAAAAAATAATGCTAGGCAATTCAGATTTAAAAGAAAAACTTGCACCTCACTTTGCATATGACCCTAAATTTGAATCAGCATATAATAAAATCAAGAGTCTAGGAAATGACTATACACATACAGAGCGCTTAAATGCTGTGAGCACCGATGAATATAATCAATGCTTAGAGGCTATTCTCTACGTTTATTCATATCTTTTCATTGATTTTTTTCATAAAGAGAAATTTAACGATCGAAAAATAATAGTTGCTTTTTTCTCAATATTACCTCTAGAGATAAGAGTGAATACGTTAACCAAGTTACTTGAAAATAGCCCTAATGATGTTTTTATTTTGAATAAATTAGCTTTGGCTCGATTAAAAAAATTTGGATTAAAAAACACTGTCCTTTGGTTATATACTAACAAGGAAACCTTTGATTTATCAGATAAACAGTTAGTCACACTGCACATGGAGAAATCTATAGAGAAAAATTCCGCATATTCAACCGAGTTTATATTAGAACATATAAAAAACAATCTGGAATTAAAATCACTATTTGAGTATCTATTAGAAACTTTAATTACCACCCAGAGTAATATCGATAGAGAAGGCCATAGGTATAAAACTTTCGAATCAGCAAAAGAGTTTTATTCCATGAAAAAAAAGGAATTAAGTGATGACAGTAAAGAGTTTTCTGACTTCATAGAACTAATGGATTTATGTTATACAGGAAGGCAGAAAGAAGAAAACAAAAACGCACTGAAATCAGACAACGCATACATTACAATTCGGTAGTTATTAATTTAATTCATCACTATTACAATAAATCACTTAGTGAAGTTTTATAAATCTTCACTAAGTGTGATTGGTAGTTGTCCCAGCTAACACTAATAGGCTAAACGTCAAGTAAAAACACCTGTTGACTTAGATTTTTAGTGCAATTTTTTTAACTATATGGATATACTATCATAAATATATGCATGCTAATTTCTTCGCCTAAATACAATATTATCAGAAAATATAAACTTTCCAGCAACAAACCCAACAGCTGCAATTATCGGTAGGCTGATAGTAGCCCCTGCCATGCCTGTAGACATACCAATCAGTACAGACAGGCCGAAGGTCAAAACTATAACAATGAAAGCATACCAGCCGGGGAAGGTTCCATACAGAACCGTCGCCATGCAGCCAGTACAAACATGCACACCGCGCCTGCTTTCTTTCAGGCAAAACGGACACTGGATTGTATTGTTTTCCATAATAGCCCCCTTAAATCGCTTTCCAGCCATTGCTGGTTTGAACTAGATTAATCATGCCTTCTTCAGGTTCATTCATACCCTTGACGCTGGAGAACGCTTTTTTGTCCACCCATGAAGGAACATCCGCCAACTTCCATGTATAAGACACGCGAACAACTTTCTGAATACCGTTTCCCGGTTCGGTCCATTCCTTTATCTCAGCAACTGCCCGATGACCGACACAGGCACCTTTCTTACGGTCCCAAAACTCAATCTCTTGGCCTTTGTCTGTTACTTCCAGAACATCAACACTGCTAAAGCCATTAGACTGTTGTGAAACATCAAGCAGCCCTTGATTAGCCAGACCGTTTAAGATTTCATCGCTGGCGCTATATCCCGATGAACGGTAGCCATGATTTACCTTAATCGGAAAACCTTTATTGAATACAATGTCATTGTCCTGCAGTGAGTAGCACAGCTTTGATTGTGATATTTTCGCGTTTATCGCTTTCTCAAAATCGCCTTTTTCACCGCATCCCGATACAAGAACAGTAAGACCTGCTACAAGTAAAATTTTACGCATAGTGTTATCCCAAAGTTATTAGTCGATAGAGCCGTTTTTCAGAACAATTAGACGAACTGGCATATCGGCGTTGTTAACGGTAGCGAACCCACGGACTTCGAAACTGTTTACGGTTCCGGTGACGCTGACTTTCTGGCCTTTCTTGTAAGTAAGAACGGTATCATCAATACCAGAGTAGTAATCCAGCCAGACCATCCCGCCGCAGTAGCTGGTATCAGAGGTTTTAAAGAGCAGATAATAGTTAGGGGCTGATTTCGGCATTCCCGTCATCATGTCGCTAGCACTTCTGCCCTTCGTAACTTCAAGAACAGTTGCGTTGCTGATAGAGATCCTTTTGCCAGTCCATTTCTTTTCTGCTGCCATTGCATTTTCTTCATAGTCTTTGCAAACAGCACCAAGGCCAGATACAGATGATACCGGGCCAAGGCTTTGAGTGGTGGCTGTTCCCCCCAGCGCTTTACCTACTGAAGACAACGACGAGCTGATTGCTCCATTAATTGTATTCACGCCGTCGTTGAGCTGCTGGCATCCTGTTAGTGCGGCAGCAGACAGTACCAGTGGCATCACTATCCGTAATTTCATATCTATCCCCAATGTGTTGAAACTTTATGTCAAAGACAGCCCTACCCATAGGTTGGTCTCTCTGGGCTGAAAAAAAGCATTAATCAATTGATAGGATTCAATTTATTTTTCTGTTCGTCATATCGTTTGTATCGATCGAATTCAAATCATTTGATAGTCTTAAACTATCATATATGCACAATCGATCGATATAAACAATTAAAACACCGATCAATTGATACCCATTCAATAGCTTAAAACTATCAAAAACAATTTATTGATCTCTAACATCGATCAATAAGTGGTATAATGTGCACGAAGAGCCATATCAGTAGCTGTTTGCACATGGATGGAGATAGAAAGGTATAGGTCGGAACAGGTAATACCCTGTCGACCATTACGCAGACAGAGATTGTTAGATCTCAGGTAACGTAGCTATCTTCAGATATGGTGTTGCAAAAACCTATATGCAACGCATGTTTTAATATGCTGTTTCATATGGAATGGTTGCTACCATTCAGATTTTTCAATCATCTTCCAAAGCACTCACACCGCTTGTCGGGAAATTGGTTTTCATATTATTCGATATCATCGGAACTAAGGACTCTATTGTTTCTTCGCTAATTTGGCTCAGTTCAGAAATCAATCTTCTGTATGTGTTAATCATTCGTTCCTGATCACACTCATGTGCTGATTCTGATAAGAAGAAATAGTCATAATCTTTGACATGGATATTATCACCATTTTGCAAAGTGAGTTTTATTACTTGTTCATTCTCTTCAACATCTTTAACAATACAAGTCATAAATGGTATTTTTTTATTTGTATGAAAAAGCGTAATAATCTTAATGTTGTTCATTCTTTATCTTCCTTCCTTTTTATTATTTAATACCATATCGAATCGGTAAAAATCAAATTTAACTCATTTAATAAACGTTTTACCTGTTATTTCTTATTCTTTTGAAAAGATATTTCTCTTATGAGCTAAAGCTCATGTGCTGACGCACGGCTACGCCCTAACACTGTAAAATATATTCAACGATTTAACAATGGTCCTTGCTATGTTTTAGGGTAAAGCCAAAAGGATCAACATCTATTCTTTTATTCATGATTAAATATTTTCGATCCTATATTTCATAACAGCATTAGCACTAAAAAATATAGTATTTGCTCTTAAACGCATAGGAAAACTATATTCATAGAAGCAGCACTTAGTGATTGTTCAAGACAATCACATTGCTGGAACAGGGCTTGCCCCTGTTAATGATGGATTTCTCCATGAAAAATTGCGGCGTAGCCGCTATAACGCAGAGGAAAAACAATTTATATTTATTAAAAAATCAGCAGCGCTTCGTGATTGTATAAAACAATCACTTGCTGTCCATAACATCAAGTAAAAACAAAGCAGAAAAATAGACGGTGCCATTTAACCGGCACACTCCCCGTTAAGGTTATTAAACATATTATAGTATTAAGGAGGTGTAACCTATTATATTTAAAAGAAATTTCACGGAAAAAGTTTCCTGTACGGAAATTTAAGTTTCTTCTGTGGAAACCGAAGTTTCCTGTACGGAAACCAAAATTTCTTCTGTGGAAACTTTTTTATAGTTAAAACGCCCGGAAAGAAGTGAACACTATTTCGCAAAAGTGTATTATTTTTCCTTTTTTCACATTTATTTTTGACAAAAGTATATCCTGCATTATATAGAATAAACATAAAAACAATAAAAGGATAACCGATGAGCATTGATTACAATACAATAATGATCTCCAGCAGTGAAGAAGTGGAAGAATATATCAACAGAAATCATTTTACTGACAAACAGAAACTGGAGATTTACAGTTTTTATAACAGAAACAGAAAAGATAAAATAACCGTAAATGTAAAAAAAGAGAGAAGTTCTGATATTCAACCGGGAATATCCTATGTTCATGCTTTTCTTGATAATCTGGAAAAACTCGGAAAAAATATGTCTGGTGCAGAATACACAATAATGATCCGCTTATGTAAACTCATGCAGCATGGAAACCTCATTGCCAGTATATCTCAGTCGGCACTCGCAGAAGAGCTTAATATGAGCAAATCTAACGTATGTAAATGCTGGAATAAGCTAATAAATAAAGGAATTCTGGTCAAAGAAGGGAAGCATACCATGATAAACGCAAATCTCTTTCTTAAAGGCCAGTACAGAACATTAAATGCCACAAGGAAAGAATATGTTAAGAAGTCGCTGAGAACGACCAGTGAAGGCATAGAAGACGTATTCGTCACCGTTTATAAAGATACGGTACTTACAAATAACGTAGAGAAAACAATCGATAAGGAAGATGATAAACCTTTACTTTCTACTCCCGACGAAGATATTGACTGGAACTCTGTTTCAGAAGATGACATTTTTGTTGATTATCCTGAATATGTTGATCAAGAAGAAAGAATGTAGTTTTCATCTGAATATTATCATTCTTATTTCCCGGCTATATTTGACACTTATACTATATCTCGTAATATAAATATATCCACTATTTTATTTACGAGGTATATATGAGGAAAGTAAAGTTAAATAACGACGATTTAATTCAGTATCTGAACACCATCAATACGTTAAAACAATATCCAACGATGTCTGAATACAGAGAGCAATATCGCAGGCTAAGAACCGATGGTTCACCGTTGAGTGAAGCCAAGAAATTTAAATCGGCGCATACCGAACTTCTGAGATTAGACAGGAAGAAAAAATCGCTGCTCGATAAATTTATTGAAGAACTTAATCCTATTAGCCATGCTTCGACTCTTGCATCCAAGAGCCTTGAGAAGGTTCAGGAATCCATACTCTACAGAAAAACTTTATTGGAAAAAACACCTGATGAACTCTTCGCTCTCGTCATAAAACAGCGTACAGAAGCTGCTCTTGAGTTCCAACGTTCTGTTGAACAGAGTCTTGAGCAACTCTCTAACATATCGTCAGAGTTCGAACCATCAAGTCAACTACAACGAAAAATGGCCCTATAAATCGGTTCTCCGCTTTTCGTTTAGAATGGATCCATTAGATTGCTCTAATGCTAATATTTACTATACTATTATGTTGGTGTGTTTTAAATCGATCATCAGACAATACTGCACACCCTTGGATCCCCCATTTTAAACACAGGATGGCATACTATGAGTGAAGCATTAAAAGTACTGAACAATATTCGTACACTTCGCGCACAGGCTCGTGAAACTGATCTGGAAACGCTGGAAGAGATGCTGGAAAAACTCTCTGTTATCGTTGATGAGCGCCGTGAGGAAGAACAGGCAATACTCAAGGAACAAGAACAACGTCAGGCTAAGCTTGAAGCCTTCCGCCAGAAACTGTTAGAAGATGGTATCGATCCTGCTGAACTACTTTTAGCGGTTGGTTCAACTAAGCCTAAAACCAAATCGACACGAACTCCACGCCCTGCCAAATACAAATATACAGATGATAATGGCAATGAGCAGACTTGGACTGGTCAAGGCCGTACTCCTAAAGCAATTGCTACTGCTATTGAAGCAGGTAAAACACTGGAAGACTTCGCAATCTGTTCATTCTAAGGCCGTCAATATATTTTGACGGTTTTAAAAATCAGGCTATATGTAATACTGGAATCCATTCCGTCATTACACTATTGATATACTCATACATTCCTCTAAATAACATTTTCCTGATGTTATCTATTTATGTCCAGATCCCAGTCCAGCACTCCATTATCAACTAAGGATTGTCCTTTTTCCAGATTTCTTATCAACATATCCCTGATATAAAGGTCATAATAAAATGTTACTCTCTCCAATAGCTCTGCCATATCTATATGCTCCTTTTTTTCTTTACCCGAACCATAAAGACCTTTGTAATAATCGAAACCATTAATGATTTCTAACATTTGAGCACGTAACAGTGAATCAACAGCATCCTCTTCTTTTACAAAAGTCATAACATCTTCATCATTTACACTTGCCATCCCGTAAATCCTGTTTACGTATAACATTAATGTCACTGATATTGCAAAGATCATCGTTTCATCTTTTTTATTCATTTTGTTTTTTTTCATTTATATCCTCTCTTATTGATATTTAGTATTTAATAAAAAGTAGTCGCAGGTATTAACAAAACACCCAAGCATTACGCACAAGCCGTTCTGCAACCTCTTCAAAGTTGACCTCTGTAAGGTGTCCTTGATTTCCTTCTTGTGTAGTAAACTTCTCAAAGTTATGACAAATATGATTAATAGTGAGCCGTATAAATGCGCTCATAAAATCAGCATCATCGACAAGATGCGAAATGCTATCACTACACATATCTTGCATTGTTTTCCAGCTTGCTTCGAAAGAACGCTTTGCCAGATCATAGAACAGCTCAGTAGATGTATTTTTAATTTCAATATTTTTAGTCATGATTACTCCTCATTTTTACATGATATATTTTAACTTACTCTTATTTACAGCCCCTGAATACGGGGCTAAAACAAAAAACTACTTTTGAGAATCTTTCATAAAATCCATTTGTTTATGAAATGCCTTTAATGCTTTCAATATAAAATCGTTATCAATGAGTCTTGGTGATAACTTTACATCAAAGAATGTATTCCTTACGACTTTAGGGAACATCTGTTTTGCTACTTTAATACTGTCCTTATAAGTATTCATCATAAAAGCTTCTTCATGCTTGAGTTGTTCTACTTGTTCAGGATGGTTCTGTATAATAGAACTCACACGCAATTCAAAGCATTGTTTAGATAAATGCAGTAATATCTTGTTTGCTTCTTTTTTCAGATCTTTATTCATGATTTCTTCCTCTTTATTTAATGCCAAGTTTAGGATAGATTTTTTTGAACTCTCTATAAGAGTATTTTAAATCTTCCATAACTTCATCAATCAAAAAAATACATTCCCCAACATTATTGTCTCTCACCCACTTGAGGAAGTCTGGTTTTGTGATATAAATAATATGATCCATAACCATATTCATATATTTTTCATCATAAAGATGACGTTCAAATTGATCACCCATTATCTTAAACATGTTTTCCACATAAAGAGCTAAGTTATCCATTGCCATTCTTGAGAAAACTTCAGTTTTATCATTATCAAAGATAAATGATATTTCAGGCACATTCATATTTTTCATGTTATTTTCCTTTTATTAGTTAGATGTATTACGAGAAGCAGTTATAGCTTTATAAATCCACTCATCAACTTCGCTTTCAATGAAAGCAACAGCTCTTTCACCGATTTTTATTTGTTTGGGGAATTTCCCCGCGCTGATAAGTTTATAAATCCACGTCTTGCCGAACCCGGTTTTCCTTATTACTTCTGATAAGCGAATAAGTTTTAAAGTTTTATCTGTTTTGTTTTGAACCATGTTTATCTCCTGTGTTGTTCGATGGAGATAATTCTAGGATTTCGGCTGATTCTAAACTAGGGATGTTCACCAACCGTGAGTTTCGCGGAAATTTTGGAGGGAGACTCTTTATAGGGACATTCGCAGGTTGTGAACATCCCTTGTGTTTACTTTTTGTTTTTATCTGTGGCTTTATCGTTAAATGTTATCACGTCAGTGATCTTCCAGTCCTTTAACATATTGTTTTTAATATAAAAATCATTTAATACCTTGAAGTACTCATCGTTATCAAGATAACTTTTCGCGTAGTCATAATCAGTATCTTTGATGTTATCACGGCTCCGAATCCCACCAGTACCATGTAGAATGTCAGCTAAGATGTTGAAAGGTATGTTCTTACCTTCGTTGTAGAGCTGTTCCCATGAGATCAAATCCATCAAAGGGATGACTTTGTAATCAAGTATTCTTTGAAAAGTCTTATGACCAAACCGAAAAGTTCGTTTTGGTGGTTTTGCCGTTTTAAGCTGCTTTTGCCATAGAGCAATCAGCACCTTCAGGTGTTCTGCGAGATCGTCGCTGCTGGCTTCTTCCAAGTCAATTTCAACCAGTATTTTGTTGGCAGGATTCATGCCACCTTGTTTCAGATACTCAGAGATGTAGTCCGAACTCACTGCAACAGGGTCTGTTTGCTCAGAATTCTCCAGCCGATACATAGCCCGCCCATAGTTGAACAATTGAACTCTGCTCATTGGTCTTACAGCATAGCTATGTGACAGTCTGTGATTGCCTGAAATCCAGTCCGATTGAAGTATCACATCACCACATCGGATTTTGGCATCATGGTATATAGCTTGCATTTGATTATCTTTGCCTGCTGTTTCCCATTGTTGCCTTGTTTTGTAAGCCAACATCCGTCTTTCAAGCTCCGCATAGATTTGTTCTAGGGTGAGGTCTTTCAGGCCATCATATCGGCGTACATCAAACCAAGATAATGCAGTCCTGATTTCTTCCATTTCCTTTTATGTAGTCATTATTCTACCGATTGCTTTTAAGTTTCATAAAAGTTAACCCATTCAACATGATAGAGAAAGTGGAAAAGAGGGGCGGGTTTTCAAAATGGTGTGAGAGCAGATAAGTGATCTTGGATGTAAGTGCTTTAATCTTGACTAAACATCGTTTCTTTACTAAAAATTAACTAATTGTTTTATATCAATTAATTTAACAAAAATAACGACAACATCATGTTGATAGATAAAGTTAAATCAGATTCGTATAGTTAGATGGTTATGACAACAAACAATTGTTTTTAATTGACATTTTATTTATAAGAAAACAATAATGATGGTAAATATGTTGGTAAAAATATAGTTAAACTTAACAAAATCAGTAACAACAGGAGATACAGATGAAGTTCGAGTCCAGTCAGAGGAGCCAAATTTAAAAATCCCGCTCAGGGAAACCTGAGCGGGATTTTTGCTTTCCGTGATCC
>PPYF01458236.1_pt1 | contig 23016 bp, 20 predicted proteins | sample 1559871 | NCBI WGS metagenome assembly PPYF01 (sample SAMN08240021, study PRJNA423297) | Human gut metagenome, whole genome shotgun sequencing project.
CCTTCGATTAAAAGACTCTGGACCCCAATTTTAGCTAAACATTCTGCAATTTTTTTAGGATTCCATTTAGAATCGATAACGATGTTAATTCCTTTAGGCCATCTCTTCTTTGTAACCGTCCGGGAAAGTACAATTGTTTTTAAATGATCTTGAAATATTTTTAAATTGTTTGGCAGCTGGTCGGCATTATTAGCTACAACGACTCGCCAAGGTTGGTAAGGCGTATTTATATTTCTAACAGACAGCGATGGATTATCAGTCAATGCTGTATTTTCGCCCACCAAAATAGCTTGATTTGTAAGGCGTAACTGTTGACTATCCGCGAAAACTTCATTCCCAGTGATAAAGCTTCTCAGATTAGATTGGCGATTAATTTTTCCATCTAATGTCATAGCATATTTAACGGTAATGTACGGCCGGCCACGGTTATAGTAAAAGTTATATTTTAAATTTTCTGGTAATTTCAAATTTAAATTTGTTACTTCAATCCCCGCATTTTTTAAAATCGAAACTCCCTTACCTGACACTAATGGATTAGGATCCAGCTGGCCAATGACAACTTTTTTAATACCAACCTCAACTAGCCTAGTCGCACAAGGAGGGGTTTTGCCAAAGTGACTGCACGGTTCCATACTCACATACATTGTGGCGCCAAAGGCTGCGTTGATGTTTTCTAACCGGTTTAACGCATCAATCTCCGCGTGCTCTTTACCGAATTGATGATGATATCCCGTAGCCAAAATTTCACCGTTCTTAACGATAACAGCCCCAACTAATGGGTTGGTCCACGTTTTGCCCTTTCCTTTCAAAGCTAATTTAAAAGCTAAATCCATAAAATCTTGTTTAGTAATCAAAATCACCCCATATAAAAAGCCCCGCACTATAAAGTGTGGGGCGGATTTTTGATAGCCAAAAAGATTTCATACGAGAGTATGCCAAAAAGCATACAAAAAGAGCACGAAATTTTCGCGTTTTTTCTTCTCCCATCCAGACTATACTGTCGGTCCTAGACTTGCACTAGGTCAACCGCAAAAAAAGCGGGTCACGGACTTCAACACTGAGTTGTCACCGTCGGTCGGGAATTACACCCTGCCCCGAAGAAATCTATTCAGTTTTCGAAACAGAGTTTACTCTTTAATAAAAGTTTAGTCAAATACAACTAAACAAACTTTGTATTTTTATTTCTCCCAATGTCCAGTTTTAACCCGATGGTACACCTGAGCGCCAAAAAATACTAAATAAGATAGCCCTAAAAATATTAAAGCTCCGGTAATGATACCTGGCATTTAACTCACGCTCCCTTTGCTTGATTTTATTTTGATTGATGATATCATAATGGAAAAGGCAAGGGGTGCCTCCCTTGCCACGCCGATGGGTTTTAATGTGCGAGCTAATTACTTAATGTGATTAGCTTTTTTTATTATCTCGTAAGCTTTAGCCAGAAGCAAAATGCCCCGGCATACCACGTAGAAAGCAAGCGCCCACGCCATTAACAATCCCTTTCAAGTTATTCATATCTGACACCTCCACGCCTCTGGATTTTTTGAGGGGTGCCATATAAAAACTCAAACGGCGGCAATTTTTCGGGGGTTGCAGATCCCCTACTTAATTACGTATCCGATTATATCATTTTGTCCCGGCTGATCACATTTCCTTCCGCTTTTTAAATCTTCCCAGCTTTATTAAATAAAAAAGAGCGCGAAACAAACTAACTTTTGTCTCACCCTCACCGAAATAGCTTTTTAAGATTTTTATCCAATTACTCATCATTTAGTATGGTTAAAGCTAACTACCAAACCAATACCCATTTTGGATGACGTCCAACATTTTAGCTAGTTGAACCGTTTCGGCAATGTCGTGGACTCGTAAAATCCGGCCACCATGCAGATACATATATGCCTCAGCCACCAGCGTTACCGGGAGCCGGTCTTCTTTTGGTAACCCGAACAATTTAGCCCCAAACCCTTTTCTCGAAATGGCAATCATCATGGGCCGGTTTAGGTAATTAAACTGGTCGATATTTTTCATCATCGCGTAGTCTTGGTAGCCATCCGCTTTTTTCGCGTAACCAATCCCCTGATCTAACGCAATTCGATTAATATTAATTCCGTTTTGAACTAGCGTGGCAATATTTTCTTCAAAGAACGCCTTCATTTCTGCCGTAAGGTTATCGTAATCTTTATTACGCGCGCTGTGCATCGTTAGCAGTCCAACATTGGAATTACGCATCAGTGCCAGCTTTCGTTGGTCATCGGTAAAGGCATTGACGTCATTAATGATATCGATATAATCGATCACCCGTTCCATTACCGCGTATTTATAAGTATCAATCGCTACTGCCACTTGACTAAAGTTCTTTTGAATTAGGTCGAGTACCTGGGTAACTCGTTTGAGCTCTTCCTCCGGGGGAATTTCTACAAAGCCTGGCCGAGTAGTTTGGCCACCAACTTCGATAACGTCTACTCCAGCGTCAACCATTTCAGACACCCGTTTTAAGATTGCGGTTTCACTTTGATACCAGCCGCCATCGTAAAAAGAATCGGGAGTAACATTTAAGATCCCATAGATTACGGGACGTTCAGTAAGGTTAAATTCAAAGCGACCAGCTTGCCACAGCACCCGGTACTTTTGATTTAGATCGTTCATTTGTTGGTCTAAACTCGGGTCATTAAAAATTTCCGTCAATTTTTCCTTAAAAAGGGCTAAGTTAACCCGTGGTAAAAGTAGGTCTACTCTTAGCCCCTCCACTGTATGAATGAACCGCCTTTGTCCGATGCAATAGCGGTATTTTTTCGTCGTTAGGCAGTTCCGCTAGCGTAGCGTTTTTTTCCGGAACTTCCAATATTAAATCAAAACTTTTCCCATTGTTTCCGCGGGGTTCGGCACTAATTTGACCAACAAATTTACCGGTTGCCTTAAGGACGTGAGGTTGGTTTACCGCCACCAAAGTAGACTGCATGGTTACTTCCCTACTTTGATTGGCAACCATCTTTAAAATTTCTTGGTTCAACGCCGAATCCGTAGTTTGGTCCATGTGTAAATCTCGCGAAGTAGTGATTCCTAAACTTTGGGGGCATGCTTTTAACATCATCCCAGTATCGTCAGCCACAATCCACTTTCCCGGAAGTTTTTGAGCAATCCAGTTGGCCTTGGTAAGCGCATTTTCGGAATAACTTATGGTACCTTCCTTAGGAAAATCAACTCGCCCTAGCAAAGACTGGTACGAAATTGCCTGCTGCCCAAACCATTCAAAAATCTGAATCAGTTCCCTAGTTTTATTTCTATATATTGGAAGCAATTATAAAGTTAGTTGGCATTGGAAACATTCGGTACCTCCAGCTCCTTGATCAAATAAAACGAACCGGTAACTACAATGGTCGTGTCTGCATCAGCTAATGTTAAAGCCTGTTGCAAAGCGGTATACAGGTCACGATAACTACCCACGGCTTTATTGTCTAACATGGTCTGAATCGTTGTCGGACGTAAAGCACGGGTTGGATTGTCTGGTTGAACCGCAAAAACCCGATCGGCCGCTTTAGCATACAAGTGCAACATTCCTGAATAATCTTTGTCTTTTAAGAACCCTAAAATAAAAAATAATTTGTGATTGGCGTTCAAATTGGACAATCCCTTAATCAGGGCTTGAGTACCGTCCACGTTATGAGCCCCGTCTAAAATAACCAACGGATCCCGTTGCAAAACTTGAAATCTACCCGGAATCTGAATATGCTGCATCATTTCGATTAGTGGTTGCCAATCATTAATCACTTGCTGATTAAACAGCCATTCGTAAACTGTTACCACGGTCGTTAAATTATCAATTTGGTAATCGCCCAGCAATTTAAACGTCGTTGCTGCAATGTTAGTGGTCTTGGCATGCAGACTAACTTTGAACCCAGTTATCGAGCGCTTAATCACTTGAATTGTTCCCGGAACTGCTTGAATTACCGAAGTGGCACGTTTTTGAACCGCCTTTTTTTCAAGGATTGTCCGCACCTGCTGCGTTTGTTTGGGAGCGATAAAGACAGTTGCATCTTTTTTGATAATTCCCGCCTTATTTTGCGTAATTTGTTCTAAGGTATCGCCTAAAATTTGTACGTGGTCGTAATCAATGTGGGTGAAAACGACCGCTGCGGGATGTTCAATAATGTTGGTTGCGTCATTTTCGCCACCGAGTCCTGCTTCGATAATTGCCCACTCTACGCCATTTTCAGCAAAATATTCCAACATAATCAACGTAAACCATTCAAAGATTGAAATACTTGCCGGTGCGATAGCTGAGGGAAGTTTTTGCGTGATTTTTTTGTATAAAGCCACAAAAGCTTCTTTTTCAATCATCGAGCCGTTAATTTGAATTTGTTCGCGCTGGTCAATCATTGCCGGGCTGGAAAAATGGCCCACCCGGTAGCCCGCGTTTTCGAGACTTTTTGCAAGCATGGCGCCTGTAGAACCTTTCCCGTTGGTCCCCGCTAAGTGGATGATTCGATAATTTAAATCAGGATGTCCTAAGGCTGCGAGGACTGTTTTTAGTAATGGAATGCGATCTTGGTGGCTAACCAGCATGTTATGGTTTAATTTTCGAATTAATTCTTCGTAAGCTGTTTTAGGCATTTTGTTGTCCGACCTGCTGGAAAAAGTTAGCCCTTAAAGCTTGATCCGTTTTAAAAACCCCGGTCATTTTTGAAGTATAGGTAAATAAGTTCGATTGATTAATACCACGCATTTCCATACATAAATGCCGTGCTGACACGGTAACTGCGACCCCTTGAGGATCTAAGATGTTAGCTAATTCGGTGCTAATTTGGGTAGTTACTTTTTCTTGCATTCCGGGCCGTTTAACAACAAAGTCAACCAACCGGGGAATTTTGCTAATCCCAATGACTTTGCCATCCTTAGGGACATAAGCGACGTTGACGTTACCAAAAAATGGTAATAGATGGTGCTCGCATACCGAATAAAACGGAATCTTTTGAACTAAAACCATTTCAGGCTCTTCGTCTACGTGAAAGATCTTATAATCGGTAAAATCGGTCGCCTGGTGGTTTAGTCCCGCAAAAAGTTCTGCATAAGCTTTCGCCACTCTTTTAGGCGTTTCCACCAAACCTTCTCGTTGGGGGTCTTCCCCAATTCCTTCTAATAAATCACTGACTGCTTTTTCAATTTTGGGTAGGTTCAATGTTTTCACTTCCTGAATCATATATTCTGACCATATTTTTGTCCGAAGTTGCATCAAGCAAAGCTTGGATTGCTTGATGAAGTTTAGGATCGTCCTGACTGACTTCCAACATCGGAATTAAAACAAAACGCCGATTTGGAATCTCCGGATGGGGAATCGTTAATTCCGGAGAAGACACATGATCGTTATTAAAAAATAAGATGTCTAAATCAATCGTCCTCGGACCCCAGTGGATGATTCGTTTACGTTTTAAAGCTTTCTCAATCGCGTGCAAATCATCTAATAGCTCATAAGCACTCTTCGAAGTCTTAACTTGAATCGCCATGTTAAGAAAATCATCCTGTTTGACGCCACCCACCGGTTCAGTTTCATAAATATGGGAAAGTCGGCTAACCTGAGCCACCTGATTTAACTTCTCAATTGCTAATTCTAAATTCTTTTTACGATCCCCTATATTACTGCCAATGCTTAAATAAGCCGTATTAACCATTCTGTTGACCACTCACTTCTATTTCTACGTTATCAAAATGTCCGTTAATCGGGACACTGTATTTTCTAATCTTCAATCGCACGGCTTGAAGACTGGGATACTCACGTAAAATCAATTCTAATAGGTGATTAGCAACGCTTTCGATCAAGTCATAATTATGAGTTAAAACAAATTCTTCGACCGTTTTATAAACGGCCGAATAACTAACCGTTTCGGTTAAATCGTCATGTTTAACTCGTTCTTCAATTGGATAAGTTAGCTCGGCATCAATTTCGATTTTTTGCCCTAGCTTCTTTTCTTCCGGTAAAACACCGTTGTAAGTATAAAACTGCATGTTGTTAATTCTAATCTTTCCCAACGAAACTCACATCCAATCCTCGTTAATAGTTATAATAATACCATTAAAAATATTCCCTAAAAACTATGCTGCATCAGTAAAAAAATATGTTAAACAGTGGAAGCCTTGGTAACGGCCCATTGATAGGTTAATTTAAAAATTGAATTAATGCTAAACGCGAGAGCTCTTTTATGATTAAGTCGTAAAATTCTTTTTGGGAGCCACAAAATATGTCAACTCGGAGAATTAAAGGGGAGTTTAATCGTTTGAATTAAAAAAATTATCCCAAAAATTAGATTTTAGTTCACAAAAGATTAAAATTTAATTACATACATTCTATTGACTTTTTTTTCTGCTACAATTATACTCATATTTAATTTATTTTTATTCATAAAAGGAAAAGTTAGGAGAAGATATTCAATATGGGTGAACAAAAGAAAAAACTATCGCTCGGCGCTTTAGTTTTGATGATATTTACCACCATCTTTGGTTTTGGTAATACCCCTACTGCTTTCCAGCAAATGGGTTACGGAGCAATTTTTTGGTACATTTTAGGTGCAATTTTATTCTTTATTCCCGCTGGCTTAATGTTTGCGGAATACGGGGCAACCTTTAAGGAAGCTAAGGGGGGCCTTTACTCCTGGTTGGAACAATCCATCGGTGAAAAATGGGCCTTCATCGCCACATTTATGTGGTTAGCTTCATGGATCATTTGGATGGTAATGATCGCACAAAAGATTTGGATTACCTTGGCAACCATCATTTCTGGTCACGATACTACTGGTAGCTGGTCACTATTTGGAATGAATTCAACCATGACGATTGGATTACTCGCCATTCTATGGGTAGTATTTGTAACTTGGGCCGCTTCTCGAGGAATTAATACTTTGGCAAAGGTTTCCTCATTAGGTGGTTTAGCCGTAATGGCAATGAACGTAATCTTACTATTAGCTAGTGTGTTCATTTTAATCGCTAACCACGGTCACTTGGCTCAACCAATCAATCATTTAAGTGATTTTGCAACTTCGCCAAGTGCTCAATTCCAAAACCCTATCGCGATGATTTCCTTCGTAATTTACGCGATCTTCGCTTACGGTGGTTTGGAATCCATGGGGGGGATCACTGATAGTTTAGATAAGCCTGAAAAGACCTTCCCTAAAGGGGTTATGATCGGTGGAATCGTAATCGCGGTAGGTTACTCATTTGCGATCTTCCTCTGGGGAGTTTCAGCAAACTGGCACACCGTAATTTTGGAACAAAAAGCTAACTTAGGTAATATCACGTACGTAATGATGCAGAACTTAGGATTAGAATTAGGTAAAGCAATGGGCTTGAGTAGTTCAGCTGCAGTTGCGTTAGGAACGGCCTTCTCAAGATTCTCTGGTTTAGGAATGCTGTTAGCTTACGTTGGTTCCTTCTTCGTTTTAAGTTACTCACCATTAAAATCATTCATCTTAGGTTCACCTAAAGAATTGTGGCCAAAGAAAATGACCGAACTAAACAAAAACGGCATGCCTGCTAACTCAATGTGGTTACAAGCAATCGTAGTTAGCGTATTTATCGCTGGAATTTCTATTTTAGCTTCAATTACTCACAAAGAAGCCACTTTCTTCTACAACGTGTTGACTTCCATGAGTAACGTTTCAACTACTTTGCCATACATCTTCTTAGTAGGAGCATTTCCATTCTTCAAGGCTAAAAAAGACCTTGATCGGCCATTTGAAGTTTACCGCAGTCGGCCTTGGATGCTAACCATCGTTACGGTAGTGTTAATTACCGTCGGCGTCGGAATTGTCTTTACCGCAATTTCACCGTTCATTTCCGGAGACTTGTTTACCGGATTGTGGACGGTGGCTGGACCACTATTCTTCGGTCTAATTGCTTGGGCATTCTTGGTTAGACGTGAAAAGAATAAGAATATTTAATAAATAAAAATCGTAAGTTCAAGCATTTGCTTGAAACTTACGATTTTTTTGTTGCCCATTTTTATTGCCAGTGGCTTTGTTTAAATTGGCTTCGCCCACCAGCTTCTTCAATTTGGTATCTCCAAGGGTTCTTCTTATAAAATTGCTGGTGTTCTTCTTCCGCCGGATAAAATGGTTGGGCATCCTCAATAGTAGTGACGATCGGTTCGTCAAATCTACCTGATTCCGCGAGTGCTTTACGGGAAGCCAACGCAACCTGGCGCTGTTCTTCGCTGTTAACGTAAATTACCGGTCGATAGCTGTCCCCTCGGTCTTGGAATTGCCCCATCGCGTCTGTAGGGTCCGTTTGTTGCCAATATATTTCTACTAACTCCCGATAAGAAATAATTTCAGGATCAAAAGTGATCTGGACTGCTTCAGTATGGCCGGTGGTGTGCGAAGCTACCTGTTCATAAGTGGGGTTTGGTACATGTCCCCCAGTATAACCAGAAACGACGTTTAAGATTCCAGGCTGCGTTTCAAATGGTTCGACCATACACCAGAAACATCCGCCCGCAAAAATAGCTGTTGATGTCATAAGTTACCCTTCTTTATCAAAGATTTTTTTCAAATAGCCGAGGTGATGCTCTTCCAATTCATCGTACGGGATGAACTTCAGCGCTGCCGAATTAATACAATAACGCACGCCTCCAGCTTCTTGTGGACCATCCAAAAACACGTGTCCTAAATGGGAGTCAGCTTGTTTGCTGCGCACTTCCACACGTTCCATTCCCCAGGATTGGTCCCGGTGTTCGGAAACTAACTGAGGGTCAATTGGTTGGCTAAAGGCTGGCCATCCACAGTGAGCGTCATATTTAGCGGTAGAGCTAAATAATGGTTCCCCACTGACTACGTCAACGTAAACTCCTTTTTCATAGAAGTTATCATATTTCCCGCTAAAGGGACGTTCTGTAGCCGCTTCTTGCGTCACCGCATATTCTTCAGGACTAAGCTTTTCTTTTAGCTCGGCTTTAGAAAGTTTTTTGTTCTCCATTTGCAGCACTCCTAACCACTAAAATGAATATAAATACATATTTATGGGTAATTTTGTTTAATTAACCCCCTAAATATACAATTGGAAGATTAAAATAGAATTAGATCTTCGATCATTGTGGCTACATTATAAGCTGAATATTTTCAAAAGCAAATAATTGGCTTGCCCGTAAATTATGGGATAAAAGGGGCCTTATTTGACCGAACCAATTCCTTTCTTGATTAACCGAGCGATATTCTCCGCAACTTGGGCAACATCATGAGGACCAGTTGCCAAAGCTTCGCGTAGCGACTTAACTCCGGATACACTTGTAAAAATTGCGTCAATTGCGTTATCTGCGTATAATTCATCAATTCCCTTGCCGACGTTACCAGCAATTACAATCACCGGCGCATCTGGAGCAACTGCCTTAGTGGTTAATGCTACCCCATAGGGAGTTTTGCCATACTTAGTTTGAAAATCGATTCCCCCTTCTCCGGTAAATACGTAGTCCGCATTTTGCGCCTTATTTTTTAATCCGCTGTATTCGATTACGATGTCGATCCCTTTTTTCATGGTTGCGTTAGTAAATGCTACTAGCCCGGCACCTAAACCGCCTGCCGCACCCGCACCAGGGCGATTAGCTAAATCAAGCCCTAAATCGCGCTGTAAGACTTTTGCATAATGAGTAAGGTTTTGATCCAGAAGTTGAACCATCTCGGGAGTTGCGCCCTTTTGGGGACCAAAAACCGCCGATGCGCCTTGTTTACCAATTAAGGGATTAGTAACGTCTGAGGCGATGATAATTTTCGTTTTTTTGATTCGAGGATCGATTTGGTTAACCTTAATTTGCTTAAGTTGATTTAAATTGCCCCCGCCTAGTTGAATAGCTTGACCCCCATCGTCTAGCAACTCTGCTCCAAGAGCTTGGGCCATTCCGGCACCACCATCGTTAGTGGCACTGCCACCGATGCCAATGATTAACCGATCAACTCCTTGATCAAGTGCCTTTAAAATCAGTTCGCCCGTCCCGAAAGTAGTTGTTTTTAATGGGTTCCGAGTGGTTTTAGTAACGTATTGGATTCCACTGGCTTGCGACATTTCAATCACGCCGGTATGCTGGTCACCTAAAATTCCATAAGTGGCGTTTACGGGCTTACCAAGTGGACCGGTAACTTCAGCAGTCAACAGCCGTCCCTTAGTAGCGTCAACTAAAGATTGTACGGTTCCTTCACCACCGTCTGCCATGGGAACGAGTGTATAAGTCGCTTCCGGGAAAATTCTTTTAAGTCCTGTTTTAATGGCGTTAGCGGCTTGTTTAGCCGTCATTCCATTTTTAAATGAATCTGGTGCAATCACAAATTTCATTATTCTACTCCTTTATTAAAAGAATCCATACATTAAGGTTGCAACGATGGTCATTGACAATCCGACCAAGGTTTCATAGATAATTGAACGAGAACGTTCCTTAATTTCCATATGCATGGCATTGGCCGTAACGTGAAAGTAATTCCCGTGTGGCAAGTGATCAATTACCGTCGCCCCAGTATGTACCATCGCAGCAGCGCCTAACGGACTTACCCCAAAACCTAAGATGGCCTTACTAAAGGAGCCCGTGGCTAAGATAACCCCCGTCGACGTTGAAGCAGTTGCTGCCGCCATTAAAATTCCAGCTAACGGCGCCAAGAAAATTCCAGAAACGTGGCTGATTTTGATTAATTCAATAATTTTATTTGGCAAACTAGACGTGGTAATTAACGCGCCAATCATTCCTGCCCCGATTAAAATCATGACTACGTCGGTCATTCGGGCAATTCCAGATTGAGCGTAAGCCTTTAATTGCCGTCCCTTTCGCATTGCTAACGTCCCAACTACGGCAGCAAAGGGAAGCACGTAGGTGGCATCCAAATTTAAATTAGTTAAACCGTGAATATGTAAAAGTGAACTTAACGGATTTAGTAGCAACAAAACAATCGCTAAAATCGGGGTTACCAAGGCTGTGGCCAATGATGGCAACTCCGTAGGTTGCTTAGGCTTAGTTAAATTTGCAATATCCGTATCTAAGACCGCACTCCCGCGATGTTTCAAAAAGGAAGCCACTAAAACTGCCACAATTAAACCAACGACGCTGGGAATAAAGTCTGCAATCATGATCTGACTTAGATTAACGCCAAACCCTTTTGCTGCAGCAATCGAATTGGGATTTGGTGAAATAATGTTTCCGGCTTTGCCGCCTCCGGAAAGGGCAACTAAGAGCGCCAATTTTGAAATATGCATGCGTTGGCCAACTTCAAGCGCAATCGGCGCAACGATTAAGACGGCAACTGGAATAAAGACTCCCACTCCCGTAATTACCATTGTCGCTAATGCTAAACTAAATAGCGCTAACTGATCCCCCAGTTTGTTAACAATGGTCTTAGCGATCACATCCGCTGCGCCGGATTCCATCATCACCCCGGCAAGCATTCCGGCTGCAATTACCCGTAACACAGTTCCCATAACGCTTTGCGAACCTTGAATGAGGACGTTAATGGTTTGGCTAAGCCCTGCTCCACCTAGCAAACAACCTAAAATTGCCCCCAACATTAACGAATAAACGGGGTTTAATTTCTTGAGAATAAGGATAATGGCAACGGCTAACCCCACTAGCGCTGCCCACCATGGTAATAAATGCATGAAATACTCCTTTCTTGTCAATCAATTCACATAACATTATACAGCTAATCACAAAGTAAAATAACCTCCTTTTCAAAAGTAAGCGCTTAACTTATCAAATATATAAAAAGGCTCTCCGTTACCAGATCCTCACCCTTCAGTGAGCTTTGGTAGCGAAGAACCACGTAATAATTATTAATCTTTTGCTGTGTTCTTAAAACGGCGCCAATAATTTGCTAAATATTGGGTGGTGAGACTTTGAGGGTCTTTAATTAATTCACCAGGCTGACCGGTTGCAACAAGCTTGCCACCGTTTTGACCACCAGTAGGGCCTAAATCAATTAAGTAATCCGCGTTTACCATTAAATCGAGATCATGGGTAATCACAATAATGGTTGCCTGTCGATCCAGCAAACGTTGCATGACTTGTAGAAGTACGCGGACGTCTAAAGGATGTAATCCAATGGTTGGTTCGTCAAAAACAAATAGGGTGTTGGCTTGTTGCTGATTAAGATGCTTCACTAGTTTTAAGCGTTGCGCTTCCCCGCCCGATAAGCTAGGAGTGTTTTCACCCAAATGTAAGTATCCCAACCCGACTTCCATTAAGTTTTGCAAGTCTTGTTGAATCTTGGGTTCGTCCTTAAAGACGGCAATCGCTGATTTTACGTCTAAGTTTAAAACGTCCACAATCGACAAATCGTGCCATTTAATTTGCTGAATTTCAGGATTGTAACGTTCTCCATGACAAGTTGGGCAGACTTGTTGCATGTCTGGTAAAAACTGAATATCTAAAGTAATGCTTCCCGTCCCGCCGCAAGTCGGGCAGGCGCCCTGCTTGTTATTGTAGGAGAAGTAGCTTGCCGTGTACTTTCGTTTTTTGGCTGCAGGTTGGCTAGCATATAGTTTACGTAAATTGTTCATGATATTAGTATACGTGGCAACCGTTGATCGAACACTTTTGCCAATTGGTTCGGCGTTGACGCTGACTACCTTTTTTAACGGAGTTTTTAGCTGCGTTACTTGTTTAGGGAGACTACGTTTTTGAGATTGCGCGGTAATTGCTGGGACTAAACTATCTAGGATTAAGCTGGTCTTCCCTGCGCCGGAAAATCCGGTAACCGTGGTAAGCCGGTTGACGGGGATTTCAGCCCGCACATTTTGTAAATTGTAGTAGTCTTTAACGGTAAAATCGATTAATTTAGCAGGGTCCTGATTATTGATTTTCCGGACGTGAATCATTGCCGTTCCCTTCAAGTAAGGGCCAATCAAGGAATCGGGATCTTCGGCCAATTCTGCTGGAGTGCCTTGATTCAAAATATAGCCGCCTTCCTGACCAGAACCGGGGCCAATTTCAATAATTTGATCAGCAGCGCGGATAACGGCTAAATTATGGTCAACGACCACCAATGAATTTCCTTGATCAACTAATTCCCGAAAGACTTTTAGCAAACCACTAACGTTATCAGGATGCAAACCAATGGAAGGTTCATCCAACACGTATAAGACTCCCGTAGTCTTTGTACGTAAAGTTCGTGCTAATTGGATTCGTTGTAGCTCCCCTGTCGAAAGACTATTACCGTTTCTTGAAAGGGTTAGATAATCTAAACCTAGATCGAGTAAAGGACGTAAGTTATGGCTAAATTCGGCAAACAAACTATCCGCCATCTTTTGCATATCCGCGGGAAGTTCTGCGAGGACCTTTTCCATCCAGGAATTTAAGTCGCCTAAGGCAAGGTCAGAAACTTCGGCAATGTTTTTTCCGCCGGTCGTCTGCTGCATTAATTCCGGTTTCAACCGGCTTCCGTGACAGACGGGACAAGTCGAATAGTTAAAAAATTGACTTATCCGAGCCTGCGCCCGTTCGCTTTTGCTCGTTTTAGCTGATTCGAGCACGGCCTGGTGCGCATTTTCGTATAAAGCGTTAAAATCTGCTCCGCACTAGGAACGTAAAAGGCGACTCCACAAACGGGACAGGTGATTCTACCCATTGCATCGCCACTTTCACTCATTGCTTGAGCAATCGCTAAGCTGGGCTTTACTCGGTGACCATTGGGGCAAACAGGCGAACCTAAACGAGAAAAAATTAACCGAATTACATTTAAGGTTTCGCTCATCGTCCCAACCGTGGCCCTTTCGGACGGAACGCTCGGTCGTTGCCGAAGCGCCAAGGCGGATGGAATGTGTTCTACGCTAGTAACGTCCGCCTGTGAGCCTAGTTTAATCCGTCTTCTTGTGTAGGTCGACAGGGCTTCCAAATATCGCCGAGAGCCTTCCTCATAAAGGATTCCCATGGCTAACGAGCTCTTCCCGGATCCCGAAAGGCCCGAAATTGCAACAAATTGGTGTAAAGGAATGTCCACGTCAATATTTTTTAAGTTATGGACACGCCCTCCGCGTACGTTAATTTGGGTTGGTAAGACTGCTTGATTTTCCATTACTGCTTATGGTTCTCCTTTCGAATAACAACACCTTTATTATAACTAAAACCGTCGCTTATCCAAAGTAAGCCCACTTTTCTAGGCGTAAAAACGTGCTAGCAAGATTTTATCGCATAATCATAACCAGATATTAAAAAACAGGCCGGAAAATTAGATTTCCGAGCCTGTTCAATAAGATTTTTATTGATGATTATTCAAAAGCCTTCATGAGTGGTGGTACCACTTGCTTCTTCCGGGATACAACCCCAGGAAGGTCGGCAGTGTTATGGTCACTTAACTTAACGTCAAAGGCCTTTTCAACCATTTCCTTAGGTTCGCCAACTACTAATAGACGCGAATCGCTTGTCAAAATGTTAGTTGCCAATAGTAAGAACATGTCGTAACCGTTCTTTTGGTTTTCGTCTTCCATTGTCTTAACTAAGGCATCTTCACGAGCGAACACGTCGTCCAAATCAACGGTGTTTACTTGGCCAATGCGAACTTTCTTACCGCCCATGTCGAAGCTCTTTGCGTCGCCATCAACCAGTTCAAGTTCACTCTTGCTTGATAAATCAGTGCCTGCTTTTAGCATCGCCAAACCGTATTCTTCAACGTTAACGTCAGCAATCTTAGCTAAAGTTTCTACAGCCTTACGGTCGTCATCCGTAGTGGTTGGTGACTTAAGTAAAAGCGTATCGGAAATAATTGCTGAAAGCATTAGCCCAGCAATCTTAGCTGGAATTTCAATCCCTGCTTCTTTAAACATCTTGGTTAAGATGGTGCTTGTGCAGCCTACTGGTTCAGCACGGTAGAATAGTGGTTGAGCAGTTTCAAAGTTAGCAATCCGGTGGTGATCAACTACGGCCGTTACCGTAACTTGGTCTACATCTTGTGCACTTTGTTGCTTTTCATTGTGGTCTACTAACATTACAGAGTCCACTTCGTTAGCCACGGTTTCAACTACCCGAGGAGCTGGTTCGTTAAAGTGATTTAAAACGTATTCCGTTTCTGGATTAGGGTTACCTAATGCAACGGCTTCAACGTCCTTTACGCCCATTTGAGTTTGGTAATATGCAAATGCCTTTGCCGCAACAATGGCATCTGTATCAGGGTTAGAATGTCCAAAAATAAGTTGTTTAGTCATTATCTGAATGCTCCTTTAATCTATTATTAGTTATCTCTTCTAATCTTTCAGTATACCCTTTTTTGGCTAAGTATGCCTCAAATTCATTCAAAAAGCTTTCGATTCTCGGAATGCTATCTTTATCTCTTCTAAAGACAAAGTCTAAATCAAACGAAATTACCGGATCCAACTTAGCCGTAAAGACTCCCTTTTTACGTGGGTGAGCCATTACGTATGATTCTGGCAACGCGGTTACCACGTCGGTCGCGTTCACAAAGTGCCGAATCTGGTCGGGAGTGGTAAAGCAAGCGACACTATGCGGGCGGTTAACTAAGGCATTTTTATAAGCCTCTTTGATTACCCCATCTAAATAGAATTCTTCAGGGTAAGTTACCCAATTATAGTTGATTGTTTTTTGCAACTTAATCCGCTTTTGACGAGCGATTTTTTCATCATGATGAATAAAAACTAAGCTTTCACTCGTGATTTTGCGGGACTGGTATGGTTTCCAGTTTTTAATACTGTCATCTGGCAAATACATAATTGCTAGATCCACTTTATTATTTTCTAGATTTTCCCAAATTTCTTTTCTAGTCAGCATGTGGACAATGATTTTAATTCCGGGTTCCTTTTGGTAATAGTGCGCAATAAAATCTTCGAAAATTTGGGTCTCAATCGAGGATAAAATTCCAATTGAAATTTCGCCTTGACTTGCATTTGACGACTGTTGAATTTCGTCAGTTGCATTATTCAAGACACGGTTAATTTCATGACTAGCACTTAACATTGTGTATCCGGCATCGGTCAACCGCAATTTTTTCCCTACCGAATAAAATAGCGGCGCTCCAATGGTGTGCTCTAGCTTTTTAATTTGCTGGGTAAGCGCAGGTTGCGTAATCCCTAGAATTTGCGCAGCTTGCGTATAGTTCATCGTATCTGAAAGTTGCAAAAAATATGTCAACGCTTTTGAAGAAAAGATCTTTTCTTGTTTAGTCCGCATGTTCGTACACCTCGAGTTTCATTAAGCTTAATCGTCTAATAATCATTATAATTAAGTTTAATATTACTCCCTGTAAAGAGCAAGGGGTAATCGCTTTATTTCGCTTCGTTGACTGCTGGATCCAATGTTTTCAAGCGCATTGAAAGCGGATTACCCTCGGAGTCAATATCGATCACAAAACTACCGTTGGAATAACGTTCATTTAACGGATGTTCCATCGGCAGAATGTCATGAACTAAGCCGCGAGAAGTTAGAACTTCAAAGGCTTGGTGTTCGTTAACTACCGCAATATCAACCACCCGGTGAGGTTCTTTCTTAAGTTCACGCAAAATTTGTACTCCGCGCCGAGCTCGACTCGTTACGCTAATTTCACTAACCTTCATCCGCTTGAAGGAACCGCGGTTAGTTATTAAGCCAATCTGGTCTTCATCGTTAACTAGCACAAAGTTAGCTACCTGATCATCCCTCAAGTCCATTGATTTAACGCCGGCAGCCCGGGGTCCTACGGTTGGAATTTCAACTAAGTCGTAGCGTAAACCATAACCATGTTCACTCGCTAATAGAATGGTTGCTGGAGCAGTTTTAGGATCTACTTGCACAACGTTAACTACCTTAGCACCTTGCTTTTTCAGCTTAGCGTAGGTAATGGCTTTTTTACGATAGGTTCGCCCTGGTTTCAAATCTTGCAAAGCAGTTTGCTTAATGTATCCATCGTCCGTCGCGATTAAGAAGTTAATTGGTTGTTTAAAGTTTTTGACATCATAGGCCTTTAAGATAATTTCATCGTCAGCTAGCCCAATTGTCTGTGAAACATGTTCCCCAGTATCTTTCCAACGCGCTTCGGTAATTTCATATACCGGGCGGTAAATCAAATTACCTTTATTAGTAAACATCAACAGATGATCTAAGGTGCTCAATTCATGTTTGAAAACGGGTTGGTCGCCATCTTTAAGGCCATCTTCATCCGCAGACGCTTTATAAGAACGCAAGCTGCTGCGTTTTAGATAACCGGCTTGGCTAACTAACACCATCACTTGTTCTTCCGGTACGGTAACCGTGCGATCAATCTTAATTTCTTCAATTTCGTCCTGAATTTCTGATAAGCGCGGTGTGGCATATTGCTTTTTAACCTTCCGCAATTCTGCTGATAATACCCGTGATAACTTAGCTGGATCGTTAAGAATTTGGTTAAACTCGGCAATTGATTCGTTTAATTGCTGAGCTTCCGTCTTTAGCTCCGTTACGTCGGTATTAGTCAAACGATAAAGTTGCAAGGAAACGATTGATTCGGCTTGCTTTTCACTAAAGTCAAACCGTTCCACCAAGTTGTGCTTAGCATCCTTTTTATCCTTACTACCCCGGATAGTTTTGATCACTTGATCCAGAATTGAAAGGGCCTTAATCAAGCCGTCAACGATGTGTAAACGGGCCTCTGCCTTTTGCAAATTAAATTGCGTTCGCTTAGTGATTACTTCTTTTTGGAAGTCCACGTAAGCTTGAATGATGGGCTTAAGCCCCATTCGTTCGGGACGTAACTTATTGATTGCGACCATGTTGAAATTATAAGAAACCTGTAAGTCGGTGTTCTTTAATAGATAGTTGAGCACCCCTTGGGCATCAACGTCCTTCTTTAATTCAATTGCGATTGATAAGCCTTCACGGTCGGATTCGTCACGTACTTCAGCAATCCCATCAATCTTTTTCATTACCCGAATTTCATCAATTTTTTTAACTAGTTGCGCTTTATTAACTTCGTAAGGAATTTCCGTGATTCGAATTTGCTGTTTGCTACCACGCAATTGCTCAATGGCTGTCCGAGAACGGACGACCACCCGGCCCCGACCGGTCTTATAAGCTTGTTTTAAGCCGTCACGTCCTTGGACAATTCCACCAGTGGGAAAATCGGGACCTTTAACAAATTCCATCAATTTTTCTAACGAAGGATCCGGATGTTTGATGGTATATAAAACGGCGTCAATTACTTCCCCAATATTGTGTGGAGGAATTTCCGTCGCGTAACCAGCAGAGATCCCCGTTGCTCCATTCACCAAGAGGTTCGGGAAACGCGCCGGTAGAACGGTGGGTTCGTACTCCGTATCATCGAAATTTAGCACCATGTCGACCGTTTCTTTGTCGATATCTTGCAGCATTTCTTCGGCTGCCTGGCTCAACCGCGCCTCGGTATACCGCATTGCGGCTGGGGGATCATTGTCAATCGAACCATTGTTACCATGCATTTCAATTAACGGCACTCGCAGTTTCCAGTTTTGACTCATGCGGACTAAAGCTTCATAGATGGAACTATCACCATGCGGATGAAAATTACCCATTACGTTACCGACTGATTTAGCCGATTTACGAAAGGCTTTATCATGAGTATTACCATCTTTATTCATTGCAAAGAGGATGCGTCGTTGCACGGGCTTTAAGCCATCGCGAACGTCAGGTAACGCACGTTCTTGGATGATATATTTAGAATACCGTCCAAAACGGTCGCCCATAATATCTTCAAGTGCTAATTCTTGAATTTTTGATTGATTATCAGCCATTCGGATTCCCCTTTTACTCTAGTTATTTTCTAAATCTAATTTTAATTCTTCAAACGTTTCGTTTTCTTTTCCTTTAGGGGTAGTTGGCTTAGATTCATGTTCAGCTTTAACAGCTTCGTTATCAAGCAAGCTACCATCCTCTTCGAGGGTGAAGGAAACGTTGCTTTCAATCCACTTCCGACGTGGTTCAACCTTATCACCCATTAAAGTGGTTACCCGGCGCTCAGCTAAGGTATCATCATCAATTCGAACCCGCACTAAGGTCCGGGTATCCGGATTCATGGTGGTTTCCCATAGCTGATCGGCGTTCATTTCACCAAGTCCCTTAAACCGTTGCAAGGAAAAACCGCGGCCCATTTTTTTGCTAACTTCCTCAAGCTCTTCATCGGTCCACGCGTATTCAATCTTGGTCTTTTTATTAGCGCCCTTTTGTAGCTTATAAAGGGGTGGCAAAGCGATGTAAATCTTACCAGCATCGATCATTGGACGCATATATTTATAAAAGAACGTCAACAATAGTGTCTGGATGTGGGCTCCATCTGTATCCGCATCGGTCATGATAATTACTTTGTCATAATTGCTATCTTCAACCTTAAACTCGGGGCCTACTCCAGCGCCAATGGTGTAAATGATCGTGTTGATTTCTTCGTTTTTTACGATGTCTTGTAGCTTAGCTTTTTCCGTGTTCAAAACCTTACCACGAAGCGGCAGGATTGCTTGGAATTTACGGTTACGGCCTTGCTTAGCACTACCTCCCGCAGAATCCCCCTCGACAAGGAACAACTCATTTTTCTTAGCGTTTTTGGATTGAGCAGGAGTCAGTTTACCAGATAAAATTCGATCTTGCTTTTTGCGACGTTTGCCGGTACGGGATTCGTCCCGTGCTTTTCGCGCAGCCACTCGCGCATCGCGAGCATTGATTGCTTTACGAACTAGTTGTTGAGCAAATTCCCCATTTTCCATCAAGAAGAAGCCCAGTTGTTCACTAACCACGGCTTCAACAATTGGACGAGCTTCAGGAGTTCCCAATTTTTCTTTGGTTTGTCCTTCAAATTCAAGTAATTCTTCAGGAACCCGAATTGAAATTACTGCCGACAAACCTTCTCGAACATCAGAGCCTTCCAAGTTTTTATCTTTTTCCTTTAAAAGTCCGACTTTTCGAGCAAATTCGTTGAAGGCCTTGGTCCATCCCGAACGCATCCCTGCTTCGTGAGTCCCACCATCCTTAGTTCGGACGTTATTAACGAATGACAACACGGTTTCGGAGTAACCATCGTTATATTGTCCAGCAATTTCAACTTCAATGCCGTGTTTAGAACCGTCGAAGTACATGATGTTTCCCAGAGTATCCTTATCTTCGTTAAGGTATTCTACGAACTCCTTAATCCCTTCTTCATAAAGATACTCTTCAGCTTGTTCATGTCCCGCACGTTCATCAGTAAGGGTAATCTTAACCCCCTTTAGTAAGAAGGCAGATTCACGTAGTCGAACCGCTAAGGTGTTAAAGTTAAAAACCGTCGTGGTAAAAATCGTCGGATCCGGTTTGAAAGTTACCGTCGTCCCGTTAGATTCTTTGGTTTTTCCCACTTTTTTTAGCGTTCCGACCGGATGTCCGCCATTCACGAAGTTTTCTTCGTATTTCATTTTGTCCCGAACGATTTCCACCGTTAGTTTTTCAGACAATGCGTTTACCACGCTTGCCCCCACTCCGTGCAATCCTCCCGAAGTCTTATAACCGCCTTGGCCGAATTTTCCTCCGGCGTGTAAAACGGTAAAGATTACTTCGGCAGTCGGTTTGCCAGACTTATGCATTCCAACTGGCATTCCGCGTCCGTGGTCCACGACCGTAATACTGTTATCTGAGCGGATTGTGACATTAATTTCTTTTCCGTACCCAGCTAACGCTTCATCGACTGCATTATCAACAATTTCATAAACGAGATGATGTAATCCGCGTCCATCAGTGGATCCGATGTACATTCCGGGGCGTTTTCGAACGGCTTCAAGCCCTTCAAGCACCTGGATGGAAGAATCATCATATGTTGTTTTACCTGTTTTTGCCATTCACGTTACTCCTTTAAGGTCAGTACTATTATCATAACTTATTTTTAATCTGATGAAAACATTTCGATAAATGTTATAATACTGCATTGTGACTGAAATTTTATCACTGTTAAAAACCGTGCTAAAATTTATTGAAACTTAAATTATTAATTAGAAAAGAGGAAGTCCCATGTTAAAGATTTTAATCATGTTGGTGATTGCCTACTTATTGGGCTCGATTCCCTCGGGAGTGTTGGTTGCCAAACATTTTAACAAAGATTTACATAAAGAAGGTAGCGGAAACACCGGGACAACCAATACGTTTCGGGTTCTCGGCGTTAAACCTGGATTACTAGTTTTGTTAATGGACCTTTTAAAAGGAACTTTAGCCACGTTACAACCCATCGTTTTTCATGTTACCACGGTTAACCCCCTCATTATTGGCTTAGCGGCCATTTTAGGGCACACCTTTTCCGTTTTTGACGAATTTCGTGGTGGTAAAGCGGTAGCCACTAGTGCAGGAATGAAACTTATTTTAGTTTCAGGGGTTTTGTTTTTTAGAAGAATGAAATTGTGAAGCTTTGGTTAAACGTCTCTCCAGCGGCTAATTGGTTCATTCCTAATTTTTCACTCAATTCGCCATTAAAGTCTACGGTATCCGCAATCCCCCACCAAGGTTCCAAACAAACGAAATCTCCTTCAGCAGGATATGGGGACCAAATTCCCAGATAAGGCGCATCTTCCACCGTAAGGGCGACCCCATGGTCATTAACACTATTTTCTAGCATTACGGTCGTTGACTTTCGTTGAAGGTCAAGAATTAATGCATCTTCAGCGAAGAGCTCGTGACTTAACGCAATTGGCTGCGTAGCATCAAGATCCTGCAAATGTTTTGGATCTGTGTAAGGTGCTTGTAACGGAATTTGCTTGAAAACTTTTTTAGGAGCAATCCGCATTTGACTTTCCGCCATCCCGATCCTTGGGTCACCTAGGTTAAGGTTAAATCCCGGGTGGCCGCCGATTGCAAACCAGAGGTCGGCCTTTTCAGCCGGATTATGAACTTCGTAACGTTCGGTTAGTTCGTGGTCGTGTAGTTCAAAATGCAACCGTAAATCAAAATCAAACGGGAATTTTTTGCGCGTTTCCGCGGTACTCTTTAACTCCATTACCACTTGTTCGTCACTTGCTGAAATCACCGTAAAGCGCATGTCGCGGGCAAAACCGTGTTGCCCCATTGGATAACGCTTGCCGCTAACCTTAAATTGATCGTCTTTTAAGCGACCCACGAACGGAAAGAGAACGGGAGCATGTCTCCCCCAGATTTGGGGATCGGCTTGCCAAACGTACTCAATTTGGTCGTCGTTAGACTTAACGCTGGTTAGCTCCGCGCCTAATTCATCAATTGTGACCGTTAAAAATTTATTTTTTAAAACTGCCGCCATAAAAATTGCCTCCTACAAGATAAACTCGCTCAAGTCTTTGTTACCCGCGATGCTACCAATCTTACTATCAACGTATTTTTCGGTAATGGTTACTTCGCCCATTTCCATCGATGGTCCTTCAAAGAGGATGTCTTCCAATAGTTTTTCTAGAATAGTATGCAAACGCCGCGCACCAATGTTTTCCGTTTCATGGTTAACTTGTTCAGCAATTTCGGCAATTCGTTCAATTGCTTCGATAGTAAAGGTAACTTTCACGTTATCCGTGCCAATTAGGGCAATATATTGCTTAACCAATGCATTCTTTGGTTCGGTAAGGATCTTGACAAAGTCGTCCTTAGAAAGGTCGTTTAGTTCAACCCGAATTGGGAAACGACCCTGCAATTCAGCAATTAAATCGCTAGGCTTGCTTTCGTGAAACGCCCCCGAACCGATGAAGAGGATGTGGCTGGTGTCTACCAAACCATACTTAGTGTTAACTTGAGACCCTTCTACAATTGGTAAAATGTCTCGTTGCACCCCTTGCCGGGACACGTCGCTAGAAGTGTTTTGTCCTGAACCAGTGATCTTATCAATTTCATCAATAAAGATAATTCCGGTGTTTTCCGCCCGTTGGATTGCATTATGATACAGATCCCCATGGTTAACTAATTTGTCGGACTCTTCTTTAATTAGAATTTCACGAGCTTCCCGCACGGGTACCGTTCGACTAATTTTCTTCTTTGGTAAGAGCCCGCTCAACGATTCGTTAAGGTCGATGCCCATTTGGTTCATCATGTTGTTATTATTATTTTGCTTAGGATCGTCCATTTCAATGGTGACCATCTCGTTTTCGAGGAGTCCCTTAGCT
>PPYF01267664.1_pt1 | contig 23012 bp, 15 predicted proteins | sample 1559871 | NCBI WGS metagenome assembly PPYF01 (sample SAMN08240021, study PRJNA423297) | Human gut metagenome, whole genome shotgun sequencing project.
GGTTGTTGCTGATTCTGCGCTGCAGGTTGTTGCTGAGTTGTAGCACGAGTAATTGCAGCTGCACTACCTGCACTAGCAGACAGAATTACGTTTTGATTTTGGTCAATAAAATTGTATTCATCAGTTTCCATTTTTATCTGCTGTGAAGTTATCTTCATTGTAGTCAACGACGGTTTTAAAAATCCACTTGAGCCGTGAAAATATGCATTAGCACCTGCAACTACTAATGAATTAACAACCTTAAGGTAGTCAATATATAACCTTATTTGATCCAGCCAGCTCCGTTCACTATTTGGAAATGGAACCAAATATGCGTTTCTGTCATCCTTCGTTGATTTACCCTTCTTTTCCTTTTCTTCCTGTACCCAATCCATGTAAACATAAACTTGTTTACATATAAAATAGACACAATCAATAACATAATCGATCCATGATATTACCGTCTGAATATACGTAAATGTTCGTTCTGCATCTGTATTTTTTTTCTTGGCATCATCAAATTTATTTGCAATAAAATCTTTTCCTTGTATAAAATCATCGTATCCAGTAAAAACTGTATTTATTATATTATTTTTTAGATCCATAGCGCTTTTATCTGTGGCAGCAAGCGAAGTAATAATATCCGCAGCCAGTGATACCGTAAATTTCGCAATATTTGCTGTCTGCTCAAATCGTCCTATGGTATCGACATTCAATTCGGCACCGACAACATTAACAGTGCCGTATCCCATTTTGATGCCACAACCTAAATTGCCGCCTAGAGAAAAATTATTATTTGCATTTATACTCACATCGAACGCTTTTCCCGTTATCCCGGAAAAACCCTTTACGGAAAAGGTCGAGCTTAAAAGATCTGCTGCATTCTCAGGTCGATTTACATTACATCCGCTGTAAGCCGCAGGAGCGTATATAGTGGTTCCGTCAACTTTAATTGAAACACTGCTACTTCCAACATTTTGGGCAATTGCGTCAACTGCAGCCATACCAATCGAACTCTTGGCATGCATATTTATAGGCCCGTCAGATAGAATGTTTATACTGGCGGCGTGTAGAGTAAGTTCTCCACCAACATCTAAGCTATAGTTGCCATCGGTTAACATTTCCGCACGAGATTTCAAACCTCCGCTAGACACATTATCAATAGCTAACCCCTTTACGATATTACCTGCCAGTATTACAAGTTCTTTTTGGCTATCCGCATATGCTGCTTTATATTCATCCAGTTTGTATGTTTTCTTTAAATCATTGATTTTTTCCTTAAACGACTCATTCTCTGGATCTGCTTCGCTTATAACTAATGCTTCACAATCGCTACGAAAGCCTTTTAAGGCATCAGTCAATGTTTTTTTGCTACTTTTGTAAGCTTCACATTTTGTCTTAACATCATCTTTATAATTATTTAAATATTTATCATCATAAATATTGGCATCCCCACTACTGACGGATTTTGCATATACGAATGTGTCAATACATCTAGGCCCCTGTAACAACAGGGCCAGAACATAATCAGTATCAGACTTAAAGCGGTTTAATTTCAGCGCAACCTGCCCTGCATACTCGGTCCCGAGTTCATTACCAAAGCCGTCAATATCATAAGGATTACGAGTGCCTGCCAACACCTCAGAAACCCCTTGCAATCGCTGAACATCACTTTGAGATGATAAAGCATTCAAGTGATTTCCTAAAAAACCATAAAAATAATATGTTGATCTGTCTTTAATAATTAAAATTCGATCCCCTACAATCGGGACCATGGCTTGCCTATCCCCTCCGTAGAGTAATGAATGTACTGCATGAACCAATACCTTAGATCCGTCAGATAATTTGGCATAGAACATTTCAGTATCGGCAGCGTTATCACCATCATATATGGCTACAGAATTACCATCTGTATTCCCGCTACTATCACAAACTACCGCCTGTTGTAATACTGTCACAGCGGGGTCTGTTTCTTCAGTCAAGTTTTTAAGCAGAGCATTAGGAACAAAACTTCCCAACAGATCTGTTTTAGCATGCTTTAACAATATGCCTTCGAGTTGTATTTTCACCGGTTGTGTCTCGGTGACTATAGAACATAAATGAGTAACTGATTTCTCAATTAGAAATTTTCTTTTTGATCCAAATAAAGAATCATATTCATCGCTCAGAATAAATCCGGCGATCGGTCTTAGATCCTGTACCTCTGATGAGAAAACAGCATTATCACGCTCAAGACGTCGTCTTATATTTCGTTTAACTTCTAATGTATTTTGGGCAACGGTATCTGATCGGTGTTCACCAAAAACATTCTGTGTTAAAAATTCAGACGAAAAATTTTCTGCAATCTCCTTGATCCCAGCAATAGCGGCATGCTCCTTTCCATACTGAAATTTTTCCAGCAAAACCGCACTTTTTCCCTCTGCCATCTTAGGATCGGTTGTACAAACAATTTCTTTGATATCATTGGAAAAATCCTGATCTGCGGAAAAAAATATGGTTATACCATCTGAGGAATGGCACTGAATGTAATTGATGCCATAAGCAATCAGTAACCGATTTAAAAAATCAAAATCAGATTCTTCTCCCTGCTGAAATGACAAATTATTTTCGGACAGCCAACTATACGTTTTCAGCCTGTCTACATTTATATTCAACTTAAGACCGGCAAGTAAAAGTTTTTGACTGGACAGCAGTTTTGTAATGATGTCGTAAATCTTTTCTTTGTAAAAAAAATGATGACTTTTTATATGATTAAAACGAGACAACGGAGATTCCAACTCCAACATGTAATCATTTAAAACATCGTTGGATCCTTCCTCAAAACTCTGCTTGCCCAGATATTTTATTGACCTAATTAATGCCCACACCGTACGCTCTTCGGTTAATTCATCAGCCACTTGAATATCATTTTGAGGTGCAAGCCCACATTGGATCTCGACATAACTATTCGTTAGATCCATAGAACCAATATCAATCGGATCTTTTGTTCTGACTTTTGCGTAACCGCCGTATGGTCTGCTGATCCCCTCCTCAAGATGAAAGAGATAAATAGCATCTTTCTCTACATTGCTTATCGTCTGATCAGAAAATGTTATTTGCAATTTTTTAAGTTTGTTAGCCATAATGTCTACCTTTCACTCTAATCAGACAATACGATTTATATTTGGCGAAACAGCAACCGGGGTGGTTACAGGGATCCCTGTAATGGGATTTACGCCTGTTACCATAGCCGTAACATTGGCTATGGGGCGTCCTTTAACTATATGGTTCACCGCAGTGCTGAGCGATATGGCTCCGACACATACCGGTCCAGCTACAAGATCACCCATACAGGCAACCGGCAGACCGTTTACCAAATTCAGCGGCATCCCTGGACCAGTAACTATGTCACCTGTAGCGGTTGTATTTAATAAAGTTGCAGCTGGTGTCGGCATATCAAAACTCCTTACACTCAAAACTGTATACAAACTTTCCGTTCTTAGCATCCACACTTACAGCCTTCAATTCTTTTCCTTCCATGATCTGCTCTAAAAAGGCTGCACTTATCTCAGGCAAAAGATCGTTATTAACCACAGCATCTATCAGTCTGGCTCCAGATGCAGCATTGTTACATCGAGAAATAATTTCATCCCTTAAGTTCTGAGTATATGAAAGGGTCGCCCGATAATTCTCTTTTACACGTTTGACTATTTTCCTTAGCTTCAAATCAACGATGTGGTTTAATGCATCTTTTCCCAAAGGATAGTATGGAATAACAGACAAACGACCTAATAAAGCCGCGGGGAAAACTCTACGTAATGCTGGACGCGCGGCTTCCTCCAAGGTATTCATATCAGGTAAGTTATTCTCATCCTTACATAAATTTACAATTTCCTCATCACCGGCATTAGTAGTTAAAATAATCACACAGTTTCTAAAATTTATGAGACGTCCCGACCCATCTTCCATTTGCCCTTTATCAAATACCTGAAAGAACACCTCATGCACGTCTTTGTGTGCTTTTTCAATTTCATCCAGCAACACAACACTGTACGGACGACGTCGTACAGCTTCGGTAAGAACGCCGCCTTCTCCATAGCCAACGTATCCCGGAGGAGCTCCTTTTAAAGTGGAAACAGTATGTGCCTCTTGGAACTCACTCATATTGATAGTTATAAGGTTATTCTCGGTTCCGTAAAGTTGTTCGGCCAATGCTAAAGCTGTCTCTGTTTTCCCTACTCCAGACGGTCCTGCTAACATCAACACGGCGATCGGTCGCTTTGGATCCGCAAGGGCTGCTCGTGCTGTCATAAGACGTTTGGCAATCAAATCCATGGCATGTGCCTGTCCTATAACACGCTGTTGCAGATACTCAGATAAATGAAGAACAGATTTTATTTCATCTTTAACCATGCGTCCTAGAGGAATTCCGGTCCAATCCGAAATAACACTACTTACTGCCTGAGAATCCACCTCCGGCAATAACATTGGAGATTCTCCCTGTAAACTGTTCAGGTCATTTCTGGCTTGTTGTAGTTTTTTATCAAGTTCAATGTCAGTTTTCCCTTGATCCTCAACTTCCTGACGTCCTCTATTACGAAGGTCAAAATAATTCTTTGCCTGATTTTTTATCGACTCAAGTCTTGTTTTTAAGGTCTCATAATTAGACTGCTCTTCATCTATTTTTCTGGATATATTTTCAAGCTCTTCCGCATGCTTATATCCTTCTGCATCCTCTCGTTGCAGAATATCCCGTTCAAGATTCAACGCCTCAAGCTTCCGCCTTGAAAATTCCAGTGCTGCTGGTTCCGCACTTTGAGACAAGGCTACCTTTGCACATGCTGTATCTAAAATACTTACCCCTTTATCAGGAAGTTGCCGTGCTGGTATATAGCGTCTTGAGAGCTTTACCGTCGCCACCAATGCTTCATCAAGAACCCGGACTCCATGATGTTTTTCAAGCATACCGACCATACCACGCAACATTTGCACAGCTTTATCATCATCTGGCTCTTCAACTAAAATATTTTCAAAACGTCTTGTCAAAGCAGGATCTTTTTCAAAATACTTGGCATATTCCTGCACAGTAGTTGCCGCTATGCAACGTAATTGACCTCGAGCCAATGCCGGCTTTAAAAGATTGGCAGCATCGTTTTGTCCGGCACTACCGCCCGCGCCGATGAGACGATGAGCTTCGTCAATAAATAAAATTATCGGAGTATCCGAGTGTTGAACCTCTTCTATAACTTGTTTTAGACGATTTTCAAACTCTCCTTTCATTGATGCTCCAGCCTGTAACAAGCCGAGATCCAAGGATTTTAAGGACGTACCCTTAAGACAATCTGGAACATCTCCATCCGCTAATCGCTTGGCGAACCCCTCTACCACTGCAGTTTTTCCTACACCGGCCTCCCCAGTAAGAATTGGATTATTCTGACGTCGGCGCATCAAAATATTAACCATCTTCCGTATTTCTGCATCTCGTCCGACTATATTGTCGATCTTGCCTTCTTTAGCCTCCTGCGTAAGATCTATGGTATAAAGAGCAAGAGCCTCACCTTTTCCCATTGCAGGAGAAGAAAGCATTTGTCCTGCCTGTCCCGTTGCGGCGTCGTTTGCATTTACAGACACCCCACCTGCAGATTCTTTTGATGAGGCTGTAATTTCCTCAAATTTATCCTGCAGAAGATCTCCGTTGATCTTTAAAAATTCAGGACTGATATCGTTGAGGAGGCGGTTTAATTCTGGATCTTGTTTAATAGCAAGTAGCAAATAACCAGTTCTTATCAGCGACGATTTATATACTAAGGAAGCAGCCATCCAGCCGTCCTTTACCGCTTTTTCAATGGACGGAGCAAAATCGGATATGGAGCTGGCTCCACGCGGCAACATATCCAAAGCTTTTACCATATCCTTTGAAACACGAGCTTCGTCTATGTTGAAATATCTCAAGATCTCATGCAAATCACATTGATCTGCCATAAGGATCTGATTAATGAGGTGAACTAATTCAACATAAGGGTTTCCTCTGGTTTTACACAGTACGGTCGCACTTTCCAAGGCTTTATACGCCGAGCTGTCTAATTTTCCGAATAATTGAATACGTTTTAATTTCAACATTGGCTATTCTCCTCTTTCACTGCACCCTGTACCGAGGCGGGAAGCGTTAATGATCAGACGGCAATGTCCTTTCCGATCTAGATGTTTAAAGTAGCAACTACGTCCCAATGAAGCTCCCCCATTTAAGTTAATTCCGTCTAAGGAGCTTTTATTCAAAATAAATTCGATATCAAAATCCATGGGCTTTCGTAGATAAAAATTAACCAAATTTAAAATTTTTCTATATTTTTTTGTACCAGGTAGTAATTGCTCGCATTGTTTAAAATCTACGGGCCCAATTGTCAGAACAAATTTTTTAGTATTACTAAAAAAATGCGTTCCTATCTGCGTATTCTCTCCAAGAAGCGCCGTGCTTTTTTTTCCAAGTCTACATTGAAGCTCTCGGGGAATTAACTGACTGCTGAAAACTCTTTCCCTTACTTCAATATCAAATCCCAAATAAGATCTCAACAATAATTCCAGCCCCTTACTTCCGTATGTTCCGTACAATGCATATGAAGAAGCATGCTCAGCTAGAAACGGTGAAAGAGAAAACTCCCCGCAGGCATCCGCTCCGGACAGACTTCTCTGTACCGAACGTATTAAATCTTTCTTATCTAAATCAAAACTTAAAGCCGTATCATTTTGGACACATGCGCGATAATACAAAGATATAAAACGATGGTTGACTATGTCCAAAAATCTCTGCAACGCATAGTCATAATTATTTCGAGACTGCGAGATCACCAATCCTGTCAAATCATAAGACAAAGGTCCCTCAACACCGCATAAACCTAAAGGAAACACATCCATATGTGCTCCACCGGCTTGGCGTTCGGATAAAGAAGCAACGGTCTTACCGCAAGGATGTAAAGAGGGGCTCTGACCAAATCGCCAAAATTCTTCAACAACGGTATCAGCCCATCCTGTAGCCTCACTATTTTCCGAGAGTTTGTCGCAATTGCGGATCAATTCGATAAAATCAGTCCTTGCAGGATCCATTTTTAGGATCCTACGTATCAAATGCTGTCTTGATCCCATGTCGCAATTTCCCCTCTCTCAACACCCCTTATCTTAAATTTTATAGGTAAATTTATGGCACAGTAATCACTTATTAAGTTTTTCAGCATCACTCCGAATGCATAAACACCTACTCCGGTAAGTTCCTTTTCATCCAAGGTTACCGTCAACTCATAGCCCTGCTCATAGAAAACTTTTCCAAATTGAACAAACCTGAACATAGTTTTCTTAGTCTTAAACTCGTATAAAGCATTTTGCATAAGAGTTTTTTCATCAGCATTGCCTCCGTAAAAGGCACCTATCATTTGCCGTAGAACATTTTTTCCTATATTCGAATCTTGATATAGCAATGCCGAAACATTCATCATCACATATGACAATCCTATAAATCCGTCCGTATTACCGCGCATAAATACAGGAGAAGTTGGCCTTGTTAAAGGAAGTATCGACGTAGCTTTAATTTTTCCATCGCGATTTGAAAAAATTGAAATACTTTTACAAAACAACGGTAAATCGCCATTTGTAGCCCAACAGACGGCAGTAAATTCGCTCTCTTTTTCTTCATCATAGGAATGATATTGTTCACCCGCAAAGGATACAAAAACATCGGTTTTGGTATATGTACTGCGTTTTTTATAGAGGCCATTTAGTCTTTCGGCACGACGCAAGGCAAAAAGAACAGCCTCTTTTTCATTATCAATTTCAATGTTTGACGTGTAAAAAGGGCGCGCAACAGATTGTTGCTGATTGGATGCATTATAAATTTCAACTTTATCTACAGAATAAATTTCATAATCCAAGGGCGAAGTATGGCTAAGCTCACACAAGCTCTCATGTCTGCATTTAATGGGCGTTCTGTCGGCTCGCCTTTCAAATATGTTTACCAGGGCTATGCAATTTAAAAGAATACTGTCAGGACGCAAATTTCTGGTAAATCGTACTTGTCTGTCAAATGCGATAATTAACTTTACATTATCACGTCCGAATGCTGCTAGGGCCTTACCCAACCCTTTCATGACAACGAAATGCGAAAGAAAAGGATAATTAAAAAAAAGCTGCATTGCGCTGATCCCGGGTAGTATGTGCAATGCTTTCCTAAAAACATTCTCCTCTGATGTTGCGGATCTTATACAGGATGAAAAACCGTCCAAGACAAATAACTCTTCTCCTGATTTCAAGTAAGCCTTTACCATGCCCTGTTCCAGAGCTTCCGCCAAAGAGGAATTATCTGAATCAGGCATATTAAGAAAAAAACACAGATCATCGGGCATTTGACCCTTAAATCTATCTGGAGAAGCAAAATTTATATCAACACAAATTCCGGACTTAATAGATAGCCCCGCAAGCTCTTGATCGGTTAATTCATTTGCAAGCGAAAGTACATAATTAACGTTGGTTACCTTGGCGTCTATAAGATTTTCATTCCATACAGATGAAAATCTAACATTATTTGTTGATGCCGTTGCCGACGTCTCAAATATTTCTCCGGCCGTGAAATTAAGCGTTTTATACCCAAGGTTTGACAAATCAACTGATACAACAGTTGCAGAAGGAATTGGCACACACATACTTGGGCTTAATCTTTGCAATAAAGATTGCAAAAATAGCGGGTAGCCGTCATCAAATTTCTTTTCGACTTTAGCAGCAAGGAAGGCTACTCCCTCTAACATACGTTCTATAAACGGATCTTGAGTCTGTTGTGCAGAGATATTTAAACGAGATGCAATTTTCGGGTATTGCATTGCGAACTCTCCACTCAATTCTCTAATATGTTCGAGATTTGCTCTGTAATACTCAAGAAAAGAGCTTTTCATGATTTATCCCCGAGTTTTCGATAAAGAAGGGATCCCTGTTTCAAGATCCAATCTGTAAGTGCACTGATATTCTTCTTCAAACGGCTGAACACAGATACGCCCCGAGATCTCCATAATTAGAAGACCTCGACGACCTTCATCAACGGCTTTGATAGAAATATTAACCGTTTCCGGAGATAATCTGGGCTCAAAATGAATCAACTGATCATGAATCTGTTTTTTTATTCTATTTATAGTGGCCTCAGTGTGTTGACATCCGCAAAAATCATCTATACCCATTCCTATCACCGAAAACCCTATTTCCGGATCATCGTTAAGCTCTTTAAGTGAAGGACGAGAACGTGAATTCAAAATTGACTCAATATTGAATGAAATTTCCTTTTTTAATTGCTCTATTTCTGACAAAGGTGCTAAAGGAACGGTTCCGCTCAGTAACCGTGGCAGAACCCCCGGAATAAAGTCTTGTTTACCCTTCATTATTTTTTAATCATCCGCTAAACCTCAGACAAAAAAGGCGCCCGCTGAGGACGCCGTTTCAGTGATGATCAATACTATTTAAGCATTTTCAACCTGATTAAAGGACGCCTCAACAGCTCCGTCCTTTGTATTATCAGGTTTTATGGCAGTTACCTTCCAGGTGATCTTTCCGGGTACCATTTCGACAATCTCAATAGGAATATAAACACCGTCTACACCAGCATAAGTATCGATCAGAGGAGCGGAAGATCCGTTCACTACTGATTTAACCTGAGTTTTGGCGATCTTTACGTTCTCCATGGTTACCTCGTAAACGGGCACCTGTGCCCCAGCTACGGCACGACAAACCATAAACTGCACCTTAGCAACCTTTTGACCAGACATGCAGAACTGCTGAAGTTTAGGAGTTGCCTTATCAACCAAATGTGTAAAGCTAAACGGCATGAACTGACCTCGTCCGGAAACATCGGTTGCTCTGCCAACCCCGACATTTTGAACGGAACCATGCTCAAAGGCTATAACCTCAATCCACTTGGCATGTGATTTATCGCTGGATTCACCATCAATTCCATCAATCTTAATAAAGAAATCAGAAGCCATAATATTTTCTCCTATTCTACTTTAAGTATTATTTCGTCCCGCTCGGAACCTTTGTGGTCAACCTCAATGAGGTTGTAAGGCCTTCCAGCTGGTAATGCGGTCTTAAATAGAACTTCGCATTGTAGTAACCAGGTTGCCCCTCAACATCCTCAACAACAACTTTTGCTTCAGCTAGTGGATACTTAGCTTTTACCTCATCAGAAGCATTAGGGTCAGATGTTACGTAATTAGAAATCCAATCCGAAAGCCATTTTTCCATATCAGCTCTTTCTTTAAAGGATCCCACTTTGTCTCTTACTATACACTTTAAATAGTGAGCGAATCGAGATGTGGCAAATATATATGGCAATCTTGCAGACAACTTTGCGTTGGCGGTTGCATCTGGGTTATCGTATTCGGTCGGCTTATTTACAGTTTGACCTCCCAAGAAAACAGCATAATCCGTGTTTTTCCAATAGCATAAAGGAAGGAAACCGTTATCAGACAACTCTGCCTCTCGACGATCTGTTATTGCAATTTCAGTCGGACATTTCATGGCTGTCCCACCATCATCTGTCGGAAATACATGCGTAGGAAGATTTTCCACCATACCGCCTGATTCAACGCCACGAATATGAGCACACCACCCATAATCAGCAAAAGAACGGTTTATATTAACTCCCATGGCATATGCCGCATTCATCCAAACATAGCGATTTGAATCTCCGGCTCCTGTATCTTCTTCAAAATCAAATGTTTCAACTGGGCAGGTAGTTGCTCCATAGGGAATACGACTCAACACGCGCGGTAATGTCAAAGCCACGTAACGACTGTCATCTGACTCTCTAAAGGAACGCCATCCTGCGTATTCAGGAGTCGCAAAAATCTTCGTCAAATCTCTTGGATTTGACAACTCCTGCCAAGATTCCAAATTTAATATTGAAGGATCTGCAGCTGCTATAAACGGAGCATGGGCTGCAGCCGCAATTTGTGAAATACCCTTTAATATCTCCAAATCCGGTGCCGATTGGTTGAAATAGTAATCACCAATAATGGCTCCGAAAGGTTCTCCTCCGGCACTTCCATACTCCTCCTCATACAGGTCCTTAAACAGAGGGCTTTGATCCCATGAAGAGCCACGGAATTTTTTAAAACTTTTTTGCAGTTCCTTCTTACTGACATTTAATACACGTATTTTCAGGGTGGAACTGGTCTCAGTATTATTTACCAGATAGTTCAAACCACGCCAAGCGCTTTCAAGCCCCTCGTAATCTTTATGGTGAATAATCTCATTTAATTGAGCCGATAATTTTTTATCCAACTCGGAGATAATCCCCTCAATGGTCTTTACTGCGTTATCACTGACTAAAGAGGCGTGTTCTAAAGCTTGGCCAACCAAAGTTCTTACAGCACCTTTAACAGCCTGATCCGCTTCCTCTGACTTAGGCTTGAACTCTTGATTTAAAAGCTTGTCAAAGTCTGACAGTTCCATAACGGATTCAGATTGAGAGGCATCCTGATGTTTTAATTCCTCAGCCATTTTTTACTCCTCTTCCTTATTATTTTGCTTATCCGCTTCATTTTCCTGTTTGACCTGAGTCGACAATGTCTTAAGCAAAGCAGGATCTTCTAGCAATTTGCTTATTAATTCTTCCGCCCCTGTCTTTCCGTCCATATAACTCAACAGGTTGGCCAGTTGCTTGCGTGCTTCAAGTAGTTGCTTAATCCCATCAACTTTTTCTGCAACTTTGTCCGGAGAAAAATCTTCCATGCTGTCAAATGTCAGGTCGACCGCAATGCTTCCTTCGCCGGTCAAGACATTTGGAACCTGAAAAGCAACACGAGGTTTTATGCTTTTCATACGATCGTCAAAATTCTCCGCATTAATTTCCATAAATTTGCGCTCCTCAACACGAGGAAGAGGTTCTGCCGGCTTACCGGAAAGATCCGACATAACCCCCATCACAAAAGGAAGATTTACTTTTTTTTCTGCTCCGTAAAGTTCAACGTCATACTCAACTTGAACTCTTGGCGCACGATTTTTTGCGATGAATTTTTGACTATTACTTGCCATACATAACCCCTTTGCTTTCAATTCTAATCAGCGGGCGGTAACACACCAAGCTGCTCTTTTACCCTTTCTAAAGAATTTTGATCTATTTCAGCCAAAATATCTACAAAATTCATGTTTGCCATACGTAAAGCACGATTTAATAAATAAGGAATAGGACTTGTCGGCTCCGTTCTGGTAAAAAAATCTGCACATTTAGATATCAGTAACAATGCATCATTTCTATTATCTATTACAACGGATTGAATATCGTTGACAACTGAAGAAGTACTTTTTTTCCTTTCAACTTCTGCATGCTCCTGAACATCACCATCAACACTAGCATTGCCTGTATCTTTTCCGTCGTTGGAGCTGGGAGTTATATAAGACTCATAGGTATCATAAAATTTCTTCAAATAATTAAGTTCTGTCTCCAATGCTTCAAAACTTATATACCCGTTCTGCTCAGTCTTTTCGTTAAAGACAAGCGCTATGTGTTTTAAAGTATCAAGAATATGTTCCGTCAGGTTCTTATTTTGTTGAAGCTCATCAAAATGAATATTACGTAACTGGGCCTGCATCAAAGTAGGATCAGAAACATTACCGCTGTCTAGGATGCCAAGTAATGTCAGATAATCTCTTAGAGTAAATGGTAATGAGTTTACTAATCTGACGCTACGAATGCGGTTCATAAATTCAATAGGATCGGAAAATGCACCTGTTTTCGGAGATAACATGGAAAGAGAATTTATTCGCTCAGTAGGATCGTTATCATCATCGGGGTCCAACTGCGGCCAAACCTCATCCCACATATTCGTTACCAGATAATCTATAAGTTCCAACCCCTGTGCTAAGCCTTCCAAACCGTTATTACAAAAATCCGCAACGGTAAAAAATGCAGCAACGCGAAGATCTCTAGTCTTATTCCATAATTCTTCACAATTTTTTTGAAGTTTTCGGAAATCAGCATCATGTCCTTCTATAACAGATTCACCCATTTCCTGCTGTGCTACAGGGACTGCTAAAGTCTCCATTTCCATATACAGAGACTCATATTCACAGTTTTTTCCGGATTTTCCGTCAGGCAATTCCGTTAACATAGATTGTAGATTTGCTAATGCCATGAACAAGCTCCTGAAACAAAAATCTACAGCACAGGAATACGTAAGACTTTTGTTTAAAAAAGTTATTTTATTATTCTTTCCTCAATCGCAGTTTAGCATTTAGTCCCCCGAAAAACGATGAAGAAGCATTCTGAGCAACGACTTTTTTAAATCTTGCACAAAGAAAAATATTTGCACTATTTCTTGTCACGTGATCTACTACACTTAAGCAAACAAGAAAGTTAGATATAATTCGATTAATTGCAATTATTTTTTATAAACAGATCTGAAAATGAATGATATTGCTCTTTTTTACGGCTCCTATACCGGAGTTACAAAGGTCGTAGCCGAAAAAATCGCCCGCGAAATAGGAGAAGATAAAATTGATCTTTACGATATCAGCCGCGGGGGCGAAAAAATGGCTGATTATCCAAAGCTCATTATTGGCACCTCGACGTGGAGTATAGGCGAGTTGCAGGAAGACTGGGATTTGTTTATGCCCAAACTGCAGACTATGGATTTCACGGGAAAAACTGTTGCCTTATTCGGAACAGGAGATCAAATAGGTTACCCCGATACTTTTCTTGATGGAATGGGGATGCTCTATGAAACGTTTCAATTTAGAGGAGCTAAATTCATAGGTTTTTGGCCTACAGACGGATACGATTTCACCAGTCCTCTTCCTCTTTTAGATGAAAATCATTTCGTGGGGCTGGCCATTGATGAGGATAATCAGCCAGAACTTACCGATGGCAGAATCAAGAAATGGTGTGCGCAGATCAAAAAAGAGTTACATCTATAAAATTTTGGTTTACGCATATTTATCTTATTTTGTTTTGTTGGCATCTTTCTATTTGTTATGGTCTGATGCCAGCAATCTTAAAATGATATACTTTTGACTTTAGAGAAAAGTCGGCTTGACATGTCTGCCTTCTATTTAATCATCTCATCAAACACTCAAAATAGCTTTCTTTTATTAGAGTTTTTTTAAACGTCCCCCTTATTCAGCTACAGGGATATTACTAATTTTTTAAAGGATAAAATAAAATGAGCAACACCCCACGTATAGGCTTTGCTACCAAACTGGGCGGGGTCTTGGCCGCTGCTGGTTCCGCCGTAGGGTTAGGAAATATATGGCGTTTTCCTATGGAAGCCGGACAGAACGGCGGCGGAGCATTCATTCTTATTTATTTAATATGCGTATTAATGTTTGGCGTTCCCATTATGATCGCCGAATTCGTAGTCGGTCGACACGCACGTGCTAACGTCGGCAGTGCTTACGGGATCTTAGCCCCTGGCACAAAATGGAAATATGTCGGACCTTGGGCTGTTCTCATTGCTTTCCTAATTGTTTGCTATTACAACGTGGTTGCTGGATGGGTCTTGGGTTATTTTTATGACGCCATAGCAGGAAACTTTATTAAGATTTCTGAACAGGTTACTGCGGGAGCTTCCTCAGCATTTGCTGATAACTTCATAGGTTTTATTTCCGATCCTTGGAAGCCTGTAGTATGTCTTCTCGGTACCATAGGCCTCTCTCATTTTGTAATCACAAGAGGTGTCCGTAACGGTATTGAGAATTCTTCCAAAGTCTTTATGCCTGCATTGGTAATTATTCTTATCCTGCTTGTTATTTTTGCTTTCAATATGCCAGGAGCCACACAAGGTTTTGAATTTATCTTAAAACCTTCGTTTGACAAAGTTGAACCTTCCACCGTGCTTGCCGCCCTTTCACAATGTTTCTATTCCTTAAGTCTCGGTATGGGTATAGTTACATATGCGTCCTATTTCAGACGTGAAGCAAATTTGTCAAGAAATGCGCTTACCGTCGCCTTTATGGATACAGTGATTGCAATTATCGCAGGGCTTATTATTTTTCCTGCCGTATTTTCTGTCCCAGGAATGGAGCCTCAGGCCGGAGCATCACTGGTATTCATTGCATTACCCAACGTATTCAACAGTGCATTATCCGGATCTCCAATATTAATGTGGCTCATGCCAGTGCTGTTCTATGCATTGCTTCTGTTAGCCAGTATAACCTCCGTTATCTTCCTTCATGAAGTTGTTACCGCTTGGGTTGCAGAGACATTTAACTACACTCGCCATCGTTCAGCGCGCATAGTTACCTCATTGATAATATTAATTGGCATTTTCTGTTCCTTGTCCATGGGTGTTCTCAATGAGTATCAAATTGCTGGATTGTGTTTATTCGACTTCTTAGACACCATTACCACCAAATTTATGCTCCCCGTATCCGGTATTCTGGTGTGTCTGTTTGTAGGATGGAAACTATCAACTCGTAAATTATGGGTCGAGCTTACTTCTCACTTGACCGTAACCTTTAAACCAGTTCACATTTTTATCGGTTTATTACGTTACATATGCCCAACTCTTATTCTGATAATTATGATTTCAGGATTCTTACACTGACGTTTTATTGCTAACTCACTACATTCCTCCTCTAATCTAAATATTAAGAGGAGGAATGCTATTTATATTTTTACCTGCTTTACTATTCTTTTACATTCTCATTCAAACGTTTTTACACATTCTCTGTAGCCTGACTTCAGTTAAGAAATTCAGTAAATTCGGAGAAAGTAATCAAATGTGTAAAAATACTGTTACCACCCTTGCTACCGTTTTAGGCTTGGTAGCCTGTTTACCTGCTTTTGCAACTAACGGAGATGCCATTTACAATCGTGCTGCAACAGGAGATCTCACAGCTAACGGCGGCGCAAGAAGAATTCACGGCGACATGGCCGAAATGTATAAGGCTCAGTTTGAATTAGCTACTAAAAAAACTGCAAAAAACGTAATCCTGCTTATAGGCGATGGAATGGGTGATTCCGAAATTACTGCTGCTCGCAATTTTGCATACGGCGCAGGAGGAATGTTTCCCGGTATAGATGCATTGCCCTTTGCCGGTCAATACACCCATTATTCACTTAATAAAAAAACACACAAACCCGACTACGTAACCGACTCCGCAGCCTCCGCTACCGAGTGGGCTACTGGTTCTAAATCATATAACGGAGCAATCGGCGTTGATGTAAACGGAAAACCTCACGTCAATCTTCTCGAGCTTGCTAAAAAGAAGGGATTAGCTACAGGTAACGTTACCACCTCTGAAATTCAGGATGCTACTCCTGCGGCCCTTATTGCTCATGTGACCCAAAGAAAGTGCTATGGTCCTAAAGCAACAGCGGAAAAATGCCCTACAGACCTGCTTGAAAAAGGCGGTTTGGGCTCAATTACCGAGCAATTGTTAGCAACACGTCCCGATGTAACTCTGGGAGGTGGTATGAAAACTTTTGCAGAAAAAACTGTCGGCGGAAAATATGCAGGTAAAACTCTGCTTGAACAGGCACATGCGGAAAACTATACCATCGTAACTTCCGCAAAAGAATTGGCCGCGGTCAAAGAAGCGAATCAGAGCAAGCCATTACTCGGATTATTCCACGAAGGGAATATGGACACGGCTTTAACTGGCCCTCAGGCCTCAGTACGCGGAAATTTAGATAAAGATCCCGTTAAATGTGAAATTAATCCTAAACACAAAGATTCGGAACCGCGTTTAGGAGAAATGACTAAAAAGGCAATCAAATTGCTTTCCGCCAACGATAAAGGATTCTTCTTGCAGGTTGAATCCGCATGTATCGACAAGCAGGCTCATAAATCTACACCTTGTGCTCAGTTTGGCGAAACCATCCAAATGGATGAGGCTGTACAGGCTGCTCTCGATTTTGCCAAGAAAGACGGCGAAACTCTTGTCATCTTAACAGCAGATCATGCTCACTCAACACAAATTGTATATCCTAATGCTGAGGCACCTGGCTATACTCAGGCTGTAATAACTGCTGACGGTGCCCCTATGTCTATATCCTACGGAAATTCAAATGATGTCAACGACACTGGCCATACCGGTGCACAGCTAAGAATTGCGGCCTATGGCCCCGGTGCAATCAATGTGATGGGTCTTACCGATCAATCCGATGTTTTCTTCACCATCAAGAGTGTTCTGGGATTGTAATTTAACTTTTTCATCGCATAAATACTCAACCACCGCATTAGCGGTGGTTTTTATGTATTGCCAAGAAAATTTGCACCCAATTTATTATTGTGCAACTCATAAAGTCTTTTTGATAACTTTTGTGCTGTACAAAAATTTTGCCACAATTTTAAAAATATCGAGTTACTACAAAAAAAAGCAAATGTAGTAAAAAGTTACTTCGGCATTATTCGGAGTGTGTTTTATTGTGTTATGCTCGACGTGAAAATGGCTTAAGAATGCGGTTTACAGAGTAAAATCAATTTAATTATATTAATTCAGAAAAAAAAATAGATTTTATACTTGGATGGTGCGAAAGAAGGGACTCGAACCCTTACGCCTTTCGGTACTAGCACCTGAAGCTAGCGCGTCTACCAATTCCGCCACTTTCGCAATTCAATGGTGATCCCGATGAGATTCGAACTCATGACCACCGGCTTCGGAAACCGATACTCTATCCAGCTGAGCTACGGGATCATCGTGAAATCTCACAGTTTCTGGGCGCCATTATACATACGTTTTCTAAAATATCAAGTAAAATAAATGATATTTTTAGCCAAAAGGATGATCATAGAAAATGTCATTTGATGCAAAAAAAGCTTTTCGTGGCATACGTGCAGTATTCGGCGAAGACGGATATGAAAAACTCAGAAACGCCCATGTTTTAGTAATAGGGGTCGGAGGGGTTGGATCTTGGCTCTCAGAGACCTTATGCCGCTCGGGGGTCGGCGAATTATCTTTAATCGATTCTGATATCATAGAAAGCTCAAATACAAACCGTCAATTGCATACATCTGTCTCAAACGACGGTCTTTACAAGGTAGATGTCCTAGCTAAACGCTTTCTGGATATTAATCCGGAAATAAAGCTTCATGCAATAAAAATCAGACTTACACCTGACAACATTTCGAATATTTTGGTCGACTGCCCTCAATATGTTGCTGAGGCAATTGATGATATTCATGCAAAAGCATATACCGACCATTTTCTTTATAAAAAGAAAAAAACCTTTATTGTCTCAGGTGGAGCAGGAGGAAGATCAGATCCTCGGCTTCTAGACATTGCGGACATTTCCTTCTCCAAGGGCAATTCTCTTATTACAAGATTACGAACTATTCTACGAAAAGAATACGGTTATCCTAAAGGCGGAGTTAAGATGAATATTCCGTGCGTTTACTCTTCGGAGAAACCTGTATACTCAGCAAAAGACGCCTATATGTCTGGAGACCTTCCTGTATTCGGTGCTGCCATGTCCGTAACAGCAACTGCCGGTTTACTGATGGCTTCGTGGTTAATAAATAAAATAATCTCTGACGATAAGAACTAAGAGCAATAAAGAAATGGTGGAACAGGAATTTGAACAGCTCAGACTTTTTCTCAAACAGAAAATGCCTGCCTATTTACAACAACGAGGGATCAAGACAGACTCTAATTTCAGTTGTCTAAACCCTTCTCACCGCGATCTGAACCGTTCTATGGTCTACGATCCAAATTCCTGTTGCGTTTATTGCTATTCCTGCGGAACAAAGCTAAACATTTTTGAATTAGTCGGAGTTGATTACCGTTTACCTGATTTCAACTCTCAATTTAAAAAAGCTCACGAATTATTCTTGGGACCATTGCCTGTCTCAATACAAAATTATCTTAGCAACCGCTCTCAAATTTCCTCTGATCCTCATGCCTCTTCTGTAAGAGACGATGACCCTCTTTTTGAGATAGAAAAAGATCGCTCTACAAGCTCAGGCGAAGTCCGGTCAGTGAATTTCAACGGTGGAAGCTTTGAAATACGCCCTATAACTCCGTCATATCGTATTAATGCCGTAAATGATACTCAGGCATCGGCAATTTCCTCCCAATCCCCCCATAACCCTTTCCAAAGAGGGGGTGGACTGACATTCGGTCCTTCCAATAATCAAAGAAGCTCCGAAAGCTTTCAAAACTTTAATTCTCACGGATCACCATCCGAATCCATGACTATTTCTCCATTTGGAAGCCGACACGAGGAAATGCTTCCAGAATATGATTTCACCGAATATTTCCAAAAATGCCGTACGTCTTTATCTAAAACAAACTACTTAAAAGAGCGCGGAATATCCGATGAAGTTGCAAGGAAATTCGGCCTTGGTTATGACGATCACTTCATAGCTGGTTCAGATCAATTCGGCTCCCAAAACTTTTGGCAGGCATTGGTGATCCCACTTTCATCTGGAGCCTATGCCGTACGCAACACCAATACAAATGACAACGATCGCTATCGAAAAAACGGAAGGCTGGCGTTCTTTAATGCTCAATGCTTAGAAAAAGAGGGAAACATCTTTATTACAGAAGGAGAAATGGATGCTTTAAGTCTTGAAACATTGGGTTATAACGCCGTAAGTCTCGGTGGCGCTGGTAACGTTAATCATTTAATTGAAAAAATAAGTTGTCTGGATAACAACAAAAACAGATCTTTCTACATATGTCTTGATAACGATCAAATGGGTATAGATGCAGCAAAAGCGTTAGCCTCGGGGTTATATCACTTGCATATCCCATACAAACGTATTGATCTAGCTTTCCCTTACAAAGATATCAACGATGCATTGGTAAACGATAAAAACAGTTTAAAAGATCGCTTGGAACACTTGGAGGATCTTTTAACCTACTCTCTGACCCCTTTACCGCGTAAGGCTGAGAAACATCAATTCATAACAAATGCAGACGAATTATGTGCACTGAAATTAAGTCCAGTTCTATATTCATTTTGTCTACGTTCTCATACTGGCCGCAATCTGATAGCAGCCTTGATTGACGCAAGACAAATTGACATTGCATATGCAGGGTCCGTAAACCAGTGGCAATATATCTCGTCACTGGTTAAGAGACCGCCTGTTGATCAAATACAAGAAAGTACATGGATACGCTCCGGACTAATAAAAACAGATCCCGATCATATTATTGAGGATATAAAACAAGGAATTACTGCTTACAAGGTTCAAGGCGAAAACAATTATGTAACGATCGCAGATCTTACTTCCATGCCGATGGACAGATGTCTTTTGACTGCTTCTAGATTAAGTACTTTATGTGCAAATTTAAATGTGCCTATCATCGCGTTATGTAATCAGGAAGCCATCCGATACGTAGAATCTCAATCACTACAAAATATCCTTATTACACAAAATGCACACGGGGATTTTTGCTGTGAAACAACAGATCGCGACGGCAAAAGCATAGACTTTACTTTATTCTGTACTTACTAAATGCAACTTAATGAAGCTCAACTTCAGGCCGTGGAATATACCGACGGTCCTTGTTTGGTATTGGCCGGAGCCGGATCAGGCAAAACCAGAGTCATTACTGCCAAAATCACTTCTCTTATAAAAAGAAAAGGCTACGACCCGAGCTCTGTTTTGGCCGTAACCTTCACTAACAAAGCGGCTGCAGAAATGCGGGAACGCGTAGCTGGAGACCTTGGCATTGATACAGCAAAACAAATCATTGTTTCAACTTTTCATTCATTAGGGTTGAACATAATTCGCCAAGATCATGCATTATTTGAATTGGGACGCAACTTCTCTCTTTTCGATCAGTCTGATCAAATAAAAATTCTAAGCGACATCATCAAAGATAATTTTCCTCAATTGTTAAGTGATAACAGTAATCGTACCTTGGCTGAAAATGCATCTTCCGCAATTTCTCTTTGGAAATCATCGCTCAAATCACCATCCGAACTGCTTAATCAAGGTTGTAGAACATGGATATCCTTGGCGTATGATCATTACGAACGTTATCTAAAGGCATGCAACGCTGTTGACTTTGATGATCTGATATACCGCATAACAAAACAGCTCATACACAACGAACAGTTTCGCAACAAATGGCAGGACAAGTTTCGTTATATCCTTGTCGATGAATATCAGGATACCAACGAAAACCAATATCAACTTTTAAAAATTCTCACAGGTCGAACCAATTGCTTCACTGTTGTTGGAGACGATGATCAATCTATATACTCATGGCGCGGCGCAAGACCAGAAAACATACGCATGCTAGCGAATGATTATCCAAATCTTAAAGTTATTAAACTTGAAATGAATTACCGCTCAACAGGACATATTCTCCATTGCGCTAATGCTCTTATTTCTCACAACGAGCATCTGTTCAGCAAGGTATTACGATCAAGTACCGGTGACGGGCCGTTAATTTCAGTTCAGGAAACAGGTACTGAAGAAGATGAAAGTAACCGTGTTGCCGAATTGATTTTTCGGCACAAATATCATCATAAAAGCTCTTTCAGCGACTATGCAGTTTTATACCGCAGTAATTTCCAATCTCGTGCCATAGAAAAAACCTTTAGAGAAAACCATATTCCTTGCGTAATAACTGGTGGGTCAAGTTTTTTTGAACAGCAGGAAATAAAAGACATCATGGCATGGTGTCGTGTTATTTGTAACCCTCGCGACGATGCTGCCTTATTAAGGATCATAAACGTTCCTAGGCGAGGAATCGGTGCCGAAAGTATATCCATAATTTCTGAGGCTTCAAAAAAAGCGGGAAAGTCTCTATATGACAGCATGTTAAATCCAAACATTACCAAAAAGCTAAATACAAAACAGATGCAGTCTATTGGTGGATTCGTTATCTTGGTAACAAATCTCAGGCAATTGCTACTTGCAAAAAAAGATGCCTTATTAGCTAACACCTTAATTAATCAGATAAATTACGAAAACTATTTAAAACTATCAAACGAAAGCGAAGCTGCAGCCGAATTTAAAATCAAAAACGCCAATTCTCTAATGCAATGGATTTACGATTTGATAACAGGCAAGGGAGATCGCGAGCATATGAATTTTGTTGAAGCAATTGACAAGCTTGGTCTCAGAGAAATGCTTGACAGAAGTAATAACGCAAATTCCGATGCCGATGCTGTTCAGCTTTTAACATTACATGCCTCTAAGGGCTTAGAATTCCCTTACGTATTTATGATCGGTTGTGAAGAAGGAATACTCCCGCATCGAAACAGCCTTGAGATTGAAGGAGGAATAGAAGAGGAAAGACGTCTTTGCTATGTAGGCATTACCAGAGCACGTAAAGAACTTACAATTTTATTATGCCGTCAACGCCGCATGCGTATTGCAAATAACGGCGAGGAAGAAATAAAAATAGGGACTCCCAGTCGATTTTTATATGAAATGCCTAAAGAAGATCTTAAATGGGTTCATCTGGGGACTCCATTGACCGCATCACACAAGGATAATGTTGAAGCGGTTACTGAAGCTATAAGACGAATGAAGGAATTACACCTGATGTAATTTAACACTTTTCTTATAATGCAATATTGAAACTAAAACTGAGCAAACACCACAATTAAGTAAGGTCAGTCAATATGTACTTAACTATTTGTCGTATTGTGAAGCTGAGCACGTATTTAAACCCCAAATTTCACTCAACAGAAATTAAAATATACGGTGATATTAGATAAAGTTTATCAATTTGCATCCTCTTCAGTAACGCATCAGAATGTAACTATTGTCGTATGCGAATCTTTATCTGTTAGATGGCGCACAACACAGATTTCTATGGCCGAATATTGAATAGTTAAATCTTAATTTAACAAAAAGCATGTGTTGACGCCTTGCTGGCAAAGACTCCGATTAAACTGCTCTAGTCGTATTTTTCTACAAAAGGAGCAAAAGTTGGAATCGATATGTGCTATTTCCCTTGGCTTTTGGTGAGAAAGGGAACATCAGACTATATTCGCTCAAATTTCTAAGAAACGTCCTATGTATAAGAAAATAATAAGTACGGCAACCTGATGAAACGATAAAGATCACACTTTTATAGATTTCATTGGGTTGTCAAATAGTTAAACAAAAGGACTT
>PPYF01099425.1_pt1 | contig 23011 bp, 20 predicted proteins | sample 1559871 | NCBI WGS metagenome assembly PPYF01 (sample SAMN08240021, study PRJNA423297) | Human gut metagenome, whole genome shotgun sequencing project.
TCGGCCAGATCCTTTGAAAATTAAGTCTCTAAAGGCCATTGGGAAGAATCAAGCATTTTACAGAGCTTCCTTAAGTTTCTTATTTTTTCTTTAAAACTATTAAATGTCTTTCAGTATCTAGGAAAGGAACTTTCAGCTCTATCACTTTCTCCACACCAACACCGGCCGGAAGCTGGTCAATTTCCTCGACTGGACACTTGCCTTTCATCGCTAACCATCGACCATTCTCATCAATTAAGTGCTCAGTTAGCGTCACGAAGCTTGCTAATGAAGAGAATGCTCTGCAACTAATTAAATTAAAAGGCTTTAATGGATGAAAATTTTCAACTCTTTCATTAAAAACATTGACATTCTGGAGTTTCAGTTGAATGACAGCTTGTCGAACAAAAGTTATCTTCTTATTAACGGTGTCGATTAAATTAAAATCAAAATCTTTCAAAAAGATTGATAAGGGAATGGCAGGTAATCCTCCGCCACACCCAACGTCCAAAGTTCTACAACCGACTTCTGTTCCATACAACTTGAAATAGGGAAGTAAAGTCAAAGAATCCAACAGATGTTTCCTAATTACATCCCCTTCGTCTCGAATCGCAGTAAGGTTATAAACTTTATTCCATTTCAGCAACAGCTCAGAAAAAGAAATCAACTTTGAAACCTCTTCTTCACCGGCTGTTATCCCGAGCTTTTCCAATCCCTGGATGAGTTCTTCTCGATTCTTTTCCATATTTACTCCTTCGTTCCTCTGTATCGTTTCAGATAAACGAGAAGGATAGAAATCGCCGCAGGTGTTACCCCGGAAATATTTAAAGCCTCCCCAAGTGTTCTGGGTTTGATCTTTTTCAATTTTTGTGTAATTTCAAACGACAGTCCCTTTGCAGAATCGTAATCAAAATCCTCTGGAATAACCGTCTCTATTTTTTCCAAATTCTTCTGAACTTCAGCTTTTTGTTTATCCTCATAGCCGGAATACTTCACTTTAGTCGTAAGCGTTTCGGCTTCTTCGTCCGAAAGATAGGGCGGAGGCAGCAGCGTTTCGCCGCCTTTTGTCTTCAATAATTTGAGTTTTTGATAATCTACTTCCGGTCGTCTCAGCATTACATAGAGTTGTGATTCCTTAGAAAGTTCAGCGCCCACAACTTCTTCTAAGCTGAATTTATCCAGTACTCCCGGATTCACCCAAATACCTTTAAGACGTTCTGTCTCCCTTGCCAGTCGCTCTCTTTTTTCCTGGAAGAATTTCCAGCGCTCTTCCGACACAACTCCCAACTTATAACCGATCTCAGTAAGCCGTTCATCTGCGTTATCTTCCCTCAGGCTCAGCCTATATTCTGCTCGCGAAGTGAACATACGATACGGTTCATTCACGCCTTTAGTGATCAGATCATTTACCATCACACCGAGATAAGCTTGATCTCTGCGGAGCAGGAAGGGCTCTTCATCTCTAATTTTTAAAACTGCATTGATACCTGCCATCAAGCCTTGGGCTGCGGCCTCTTCGTAGCCGGTCGTACCGTTTACCTGACCTGCCAAGAATAAATTATCAAACTCCTTACTTTCAAGATTATCTTTCAAATGAGTCGGATCATAATAATCATATTCAATCGCGTATCCGGGTCTTATGATGTGTACATTTTCCAAGCCCTTAATGGAATGAATGAAATTCACCTGAACGTCGTAAGGCAAACTTGTTGAGATTCCATTGGGATAATACTCATAGGTATTTAACCCTTCCGGCTCCAGGAAGACATGATGAGAAGTTTTAGAAGCGAACTTATGAATTTTGTCTTCAATAGAAGGGCAGTAACGCGGACCAATCCCTTCAATAACACCGGTAAATAAAGGCGAACGGTCTAAACCTTTCCTAATAAAGTCATGGGTCCTTTCGTTCGTATCTGTTATCCAGCAAGGCACCTGCTGCGGATGATCCTCAGGAGAACCCATGTAAGAGAAGACCGGAACCGGCTCTGAATCGCCCAGCTGCTTTTCACATTTAGAGAAATCGATTGTTCTGCCGTCCAGTCGCGCAGGCGTTCCAGTCTTCAATCGGGCCTTCGGCAAACCTAACTCTGCAAGGTTAATTCCCAAATTTACGGATGAAGGATCACCGGATCTGCCGGCAAGGTATGAAGTTTGACCAATAAAAACTTTACCGTTCAAGAAGGTTCCGGCGCACAAAACAACAGCCTTAGCCCTTATCGAGATTCCTGATCGTAAATAGACGCCAGCAACATTTCCATTTTCAAGAAGCAGAGCATCGACCGCTTCCTCAATCAAAGACAAATTTTCTATTGCTTCGATTCTTGTTCGCATCTGATATTTATAAAGACGCCGATCAATTTGTGCCCTTGTAGCGCGAACAGCGGCACCTTTAGATGCATTTAAAACCCGAAATTGAATACCGGAAAAGTCCGTAGCTTTTGCGATTAAACCATCTAATGCATCGACTTCTTTAACTAAATGGCTTTTCCCGATGCCTCCAATGGATGGATTGCAAGATTGCTGACCCAAATTGTCCAAATTATGGGTAACTAAAAGCGTTTTAGCTTTCATTCTTGCGCAGGCGGCTGCCGCTTCAATACCGGCATTTCCTCCGCCAACAACAATTACTTCGTATTCATTTGGATAACAATAACTCATCTTTTTGTTCCACGTGAAACAGCTTACTTGCCAATACAAAAACCACTAAAGATTTTTCCTAAAAGATCGTCAGAAGATATCTTCCCGGTAATTTCTCCCAGCTCATCGGAAGCTCCTCTTAATTCTTCTGCAAATAACTCAAGTTGAGGGCTACTTGAATTCAGGTAAGAAGCGGCTCGCTTTAAAGATTCTTTAACATTAAGTAGATTATGGATATGACGCTCTCGAGCCATATAGATTGACTGATTTTCTGAAAAACCTGCCAGTTTCAGAAGTTCGGATTTCAATTCCTGCATCCCTTTTCCAGTCACAGCTGAGGTTTCAATAATCGTTCCACGTGAAACATCTTTTGTGTTCAGAATAGGGGATGAAATAAGATCGACTTTATTCAAAACAGTAATGATCGGAACATCTTTTCCTTTAATCATTTCCAGAGCTGTTTTCATCGAGTCTTTATTCTGATTTTGCCGCTCTCTAATATCTCTAATTTCTAAAATAACATCAGCCTTGGATATTTCCTGCTTAGTCCTTTCAATGCCAATCTGTTCAATTCGATCTTCTGTTTCACGAATACCAGCTGTATCTACAAAGTGAAAAGGCACTCCGAAAATAATAAGGTCAGTTTGGATCTTATCTCTAGTAGTACCGGCGATGTCAGAAACAATAGCAATTTCTTCGCCAGCTAAATAGTTCAAAAGACTGGACTTACCGACATTGGTCTCGCCAACGAGTGCGACTCTCAGACCGTCTCGCAAGATCTCGCCCTGACGTGCGGAATCCAAAACGCTCTCTAGTCTATTCTGGATATCTTCTAACTTTTCCTGACTCTGGTATTCAGACAAGAAGTCAATCTCTTCTTCAGGAAAATCTAAAATAGCTTCAACTTCAACTCGAAGATTAATTAACGCTTCATTTAATACGTTAACTTTATTGGAAAATTCTCCCGTCAAAGAACGAGAAGCAGCTTTTGCCGCATTCCTGGAATTTGCTTCAATAAGATCTGCGACCGCTTCAGCCTGAACTAAATCAATTTTTCCATTTAAAAAAGCGCGTTCCGTAAACTCACCGGGGAGGGCTTGCCTTAAGCCAAACTCTTTTCCGAGTACTAGCACTTCCTGGACAATCCAGTTGAGAAGAACTCTGCCGCCGTGAACCTGCAGTTCAAGAACAGATTCTCCGGTATAAGAAAAAGGTGCCCGAAAATATAAAACAATACCGGTATCCAATATTTGACCTTGAGTATCTCGGATTGGAAGCAATTCTGCATAACGGGGTTTGATTTCTTTTCCTGGGAACATCTTCTGGAAAAGAGCTTTTACATCATCTTCCCCGCCGGAAATTCTAACGATACCAACGCCAGCGTTTCCGTTTCCGGTCGCTATTGCTATGATTGGTGAAGTTTTCACTAAAGACATTTAGATACCTAAGAATGAGTTTGAAGCAGAATAACAACGAATTGTCTCGCCTCGTCGGAGCCGCCATCGCTGTCCTAATCGCACTCCCGATCGCTGCCTGGGTCGGCAGCTTCATCGGTGACTCCTACACTGCCCGAGCAACGGCCTACATTTTAATCCTTGCATGGTCTGTGCTTGGTGCAGGAATACTTTGTTTCATTACCCGAAATTCGACCAAACCAATGACTCTTGTCTCCTTAATTCTTTGGATCATCAGCGTTTGGGTTTGGCCGATCCTGCTTTTGGTTTATTGGCAAAAAAGATAAAACAAAAAATAAAACAAAAAATTTCGGGTCCGACTCAGAGAGATGGACCCGATTTTTTATTAGTTAGACTGCCGTTTTATTCTGTCTGCCTCTATTTGTTTGTTCACAACATATTGCTGAATGATCGACAAGATATTGTTGATAAGCCAGTAAAGAACCAAACCGGAGGCAAAGAAGATAAACATAATACCGAAGACAAACGGCATAATGGCCATCATTTTCGCCTGGACAGGATCAGGCGGTGTGGGGTTCAGCTTGAACTGAATGACCATCGTGATGATCATAAGAATCGGAAGAATGAACCAAGGATCAGGGGCTGCCAAGTCAGTAACCCAGAAGATCCAGGGAGCATCTCTCAGTTCAACAGAGGCCAGAAGCACCCAGTACAAAGCTAAGAAGACGGGGAGCTGCAATGCAATCGGGAGGCAGCCGCCGACAGGATTGATCTTCTCTGTCTTATACATCTCCATCATTGCCATGTTAAGGCGCTGCTTGTCGTCGCCATATTTTTCTTTGAGCGCTTTCATGCGCGGTCCAAGATCTTTCATCTTGGCCATAGAGCGATAGCCGGCCAAGGAGAGCGGATAGAGAATGGCTTTAACGATACAGGTCAGCAGAACGATGGCCCAGCCCCAGTTACCGACAATTCCGTAAAGGAAAGAAAGAAGCCAGTAAATCGGTTTCGCTAAGAAAGTAAGCCAGCCATAATCCACAACTAAGGACAGTCCCGGAGCAATAGCGTCTAAACGAGTCTGATCCTGAGGACCCGAGTAAAGCGTAGCTTCAATTGTCTTGGAGGAGTTAGGGGCAATCGTATCCATCTGCTGGATGCTGCCTACGGCATAAAGCTTTTCACCTACCGTATTCGTATAGTTTTCACGCTCTACGCCTTGTGTCGGTACCCAAGCAGAGACAAAGTAATGCTGAATCATAGCAATCCAGCCGTTATCCGCCTTTGCCTGGAAATCTTTATCTCCGTCGGCGATGTCAGAAAAACTAACCTTCTGGAACTTATCCTTATCGGTGTAGACAGCAGCACCGGTATAAGCGTTGACCATAGTGCTTTCGCCTTCAGGTTTTTCACCGTCACGGGTCAGCTGGTAGTAAACAGAAGGCTTGATCTCGGATGCAGTGTTGTTAACCACTTCATGAGAAACTTTGATGCCGTAATGACCGCGTTCGAACGTAAAGCTCTTAACGACCTTAACACCGCCGGATTCGCCTTCGAACTTAACGGTAAGATTATCCTGCCCGTCAGCCATCTTAAGCGGGCCGGGGACCAATTTAAATTGAGTCTTGTGCGTCGGGTACGGACCGCCGATTAAACCGGTCTGCGCTAAATACGTTCTTCCTTTTTGTTCGGTGAAAAGAACTACATCAGCAGGCGTATCAGCTTTGTTTCCGAGAATCATGCCGACAAGGCCGGTATCCGTCCAAGGAATGGTCTGCTTTTCTTTTCGAAGTTCAGAACCGATGATAACGGCACCTTCCGGATCAAAGGAAAGCTTGAGGAGGTCTGTTTCAACCTGAATCGGTTCAGCCTTCACTGCTGTTTTAGCTTCAGCAGGCAGAGAAGCCGTCTGCGACTGGCTCGGAAGGGCTGCCTCATTCTTGGGTGCTTCCGTCGTTGCAACCTGCTGGGTTTCAGCCCCGAAGAAAGACGGGCGGCCGTTGTAGACTTCCCAACGGTCGTACAGCATAAAGGCGGAAAGACCGAAAAGAATCCATAGGAGGGCTCTTTGAATATCACTTCCCATGATTTGATTTCTCTAATTTAGATTGAAAAAAATACGCCTGAGATTCCTGATCCGAACAATCCCGGCACCAACAATTCCACTTGAATTTGTCAGGAACTTCGTCAATCCCGCTTCCTCCGAAGGGATTGCAGCGGAGGATCCGAAAAAACGTAAGCCAAAATCCCCGGATGGCACCGAATCGCTGTATGGATGTGTAGGAATATTGAGAACAGGTAGGAAGAAACCGACAGTTGTGGCCAACCCAAGGCGAAAAAAGAAACTGGTAACCCCTGATCATGAAAAGACAGAGATTTTTAATCATCTTTTTTTCCTTGATCAAGAACCTGAATTCTTGCCTCTAACTGGCTCAACAGTCGGTTCGCATCCTCCGATAATTCTTTTTTAAGAGAGTTTAGACGGGCGCCTTCAGCAGGCACCGGAACTTTCTTTTTTAAGCGGAGAACGAATGTTCGGCTTTGGAGTGCGGAAGGGGACTCAGCGGGATGAGTAAGAACCGAGTGCCTAATGGCTTCCCTCAATATTCTTTTCACCAGATTTCGATCTACTGAACGTTTAGAAAAATGTTTTCCGACCGTAAGACCGAATCTTGAGGAGACTTTTCCTTGGGTAAGGACTGCCTTCAACTCGAACCATTGTCCAGAAAGTCTAACGACTCCTTTCCCTCTTGCTTTTAAAACGGTCAAAAAATCCTGAGACTTCTTGATTTTTGCTTTTTGAGGAAAAGAATTAGCCCGGCCCCCTAACGCCATCGTTAATTTGAATAATCCTTAAGGATTAAAGAGCTAAAACGTGACGTCCTTTGCGACGACGAGCAGCAAGCACCTTACGGCCGCCGCGAGTGCGGCTGCGAACGAGGAAACCGTGTGTACGAGCACGTTTAACCTTAGAAGGCTGGTATGTACGTTTTGTTGCCATTTTTATTCCTTTTAAATCGGCCAGGCGAACGGCCGCAAAAACTAAAATTACTAATGCTTTTAGGGGACCGATCCCCTAATTTGAGAAACCACATATTAGACTTCATAAGAACGTAACTTGTCAAATTAAAAGAAATTATTTTGTTACGGCTTTTTATGGAGCCCTCCTTTTTGAGCGCTCTTCTTATTCGTAAACAGATCTGTCGCAAAAATTACGAAATCGGGGCTTAAGGCGTTTTAGACGGTGTTTAGCGCCTTTTTATTTGTGCCTGCTATACCCCTATTATCTTAATAGGAGATAACGCCAAATAAGGTACAATGATCGTTTAGTTTGAAAATAGACTCAGAGTCGACAAGTTATTCTCGGAAACTTAAATGCGTGAAGTTTGGAAGTCGGTGTTAGCCTTCCTCAAGAATACTATTCCTGAAGAAGTCTTCGTTCCGTGGTTTGGAAAGGTTGAATTCACTGAGGACAGCGAGCCTGACATTATTAATATTAGTGTACCTTCTGTTCCACATAGTAAATTCATCAAGGCTCAGTATGAAAAAGATATTGAGGAAAAAGCCTCCGAAATCTGCGGCCGTGAGATAAAACTTAAAATAACGGTGAAAGATCCCAATAAAGGCGCGATGATTTCCGAGCCTTTGCCCGGGCCTGCCAATACTTTCCCGGAAGAGGAAAAAGCTCCAAAGTCCATCGATGAAATTGCGACTAAATGCGGCCTCCACTCCGGTCTGACTTTTGATACTTTTGTCATTGGAAATGCCAATCGCGTCGCAAGAAGTTCGGCAATGTTAGTTGCAGAATTTCCCGGAGAGCGCTGCAATCCCTTGTTTATCTACGGCGGTGTCGGCTTAGGAAAAACTCACCTGATGCACGCGGTCGGCCGAAAGATCCTCGAGGATAATCCGAACACCAATCTTTTGTGCATCTCAGCGAATCGTTTTATTAATGAGGTCGTTTCCCTGTCTGCTGGCGGCCGCTACTCTGACGAGAAGATTCAAAAGTTTGATAATAAATACAGAAATCTCGATGCTCTCCTGATCGACGACGTTCAGTTTTTATGCAAACGCGGCGGGACGCAGCAGCGTCTCTTTAATATTTTTGAAGCACTGCTTCCAAAAAACAAGCAGATCATTTTGACCTGCGATACCTATGCTCGTCAGTTATCTGACTTTGATGAGCGTTTGATTTCAAGATTCGGAGCCGGTCTATCCGTCTCCATTGAGCCCGCCGAGTTTGAATTAAGAGCCGCGATTCTTTTACAGAAGGCCAAACAACAGGGCGTCAAACTTCCGTTAGAGGTCGCTTACCTCATTGCTACTCGTTTAAATACGAATATTCGAGAGCTCGAGGGTGCTCTTAATAGCGTGATTATGCGTGCGGAAGTCTTTAAAAAGCCTATTACCGAGGAGCTTGCTAAAGAGGCTCTGCAGGGAATTACGGGAACAGGACGTATCTCAATTGAAAATATTCAGCAGTCCACTGCTGAACATTTCAATATCAAAATCGCGGACATGCACTCAAAGAGAAGGGTGGCCAATGTCGCATATGCGCGCCAAATAGCGATGTATCTTGCAAAAGAGCTGACTCAAAAGAGTCTTATTGAGATCGGATACGCATTCGGCGGAAGAGACCACGCTACCGTTCTATATGCTGTTAAGAAAATCACAAAAGAACGTGCTCAGAACCAAGAACTGAATCACACGCTTCATTTGATTGAACAAGATTTAAAAAATTGGAACTAACGGAGATCGATAATGGATGAAACTAAGTTAGATAACGGATCTGCTGCCGCGAATGAAGGCATGGATAAGGCAGCCGGAACGTCTGTATTCATTAACTCCAAAAAAGAGAATATCTTTAAGCCTATTCAGGCAGTGAGCGGTGTCGTCCAGAGAAAGCAGCCTTTGCCGGTCCTTTCGAACATCTTGTTTGTTCAAAAAGGGAAGCAGGTAACCTTAGTCGCGAACGACCTTGATCTCCAAATCCTGACCGTTGCAGAAATAGGTGAAGAAAATTCAGAAATGTCCACGACGATTTCCGCAAGAAAACTGACGGATATTCTGGCGACGCTTCCCGACACCAATCCGCTTTCTTTCTCCAAGAAAGGGGATCACGTAGTCCTGAGCTCCGGCAAGAGTAAGTTCGAGCTCCAAACAATCAGCGCAGAAGAGTTCCCTGTTATTACTGAAGTAGATTTGGAACATGCTTTTACGATGAGCTGCCTTCGTTTCAAATATCTTTTGAACATGGTCTCTTTTGCCTGCGCAGTCAACAATGTCCGTTACTTTTTGAACGGAGTTTATATCTGTGCTGAAAACAACAAAGTAAGAGGCGTTGCAACCGACGGCCATAGACTGGCACTTTGTGATGTCGAAGCGGAAAAAACGGCAGATAAGAAGCTTGATGCCATTTTGCCGAGAAAGACAGTTAAAGAATTAGTCCGGCTGATTCCCGATTCTCAGGACCCCATCGAAGTCTACATTTCCGAACGTCAAATCAAATTTAAATTCGTCGGAATCGAGATTTTATCCAAGCTTGTTGAAGGACGTTACCCGGACTATCAGCGAGTCATTCCCGAACACAATGAAAAAGAATTCAGAGTCGGACGTCAGGAACTTCTGAGCTCCCTGCAGCGTGTCGCGACCCTAACAGCCGACAAACTTATGGGAGTTCGCTGGAACCTCACACCGGGGCACCTTAATGTCGCGGCCAACAATGCGGACATGGAGGAAGCCGAAGACGAAATCTCCGTTGAATACAGTGGTTCTCCGATTGAAATCGGTTTTAATGTCGCCTACCTCATCGAAGTTTTGAATGTGTTGAAGAACGACTCCGTCAGAATTTCCTTAGGCGAACAGAAAAATCCGGCTTTAATCAGAATGCCGGATAACGACAACTTCAAGTTTGTCGTTATGCCCATGAAAATTTAACTTTGAAATTCACGGTCAGAATATTAGGTAAGCCAAATAATGAGTGAAATGCAAGACAAGAATTACTCTGCCGAGGAAAGCTACGGAGAGGACGCAATTCAGGTATTAGAAGGTCTGGAGGCTGTTCGTAAGCGTCCCGGCATGTACATCGGCGATACGTCTGACGGAACAGGGCTTCATCACCTTGTCTTTGAGGTCGTCGATAATTCTATCGATGAAGCCTTGGCAGGTTATGCTGATCACATCAACGTCACCATCAATCGCGATGAGTCCATCACCGTCGTTGATAACGGACGTGGTATTCCGACCGATGTAAAGATGAGCGATAAGCACGAACCAAAAAGAAGTGCAGCAGAAATCGCTCTTACAGAGCTTCATGCAGGCGGAAAATTCAACCAAAACAGTTATAAAGTTTCCGGCGGTCTCCACGGCGTAGGTGTTTCTTGCGTTAACGCACTTTCTTCCTGGTTAAAACTCACCGTACGCAGAGAGGGAGTAGAGCACTATTTAAACTTCAAAAAAGGTGTTCTTCAGGACAGACTCGTTGAGAAAGTTCAAACTCCTAACGGTCCGGTCGAAGTTTCTCCGATGCATGTCAGCGGAGCTACCGATCGACGCGGTACTGAAGTTCAATTTTTGCCGGATGCAGAAATTTTCGGTACGGTGGACTTCCACTACGAAGTTCTTTCCTCCCGTCTCAGAGAGCTTTCTTTCCTGAACAACGGCGTTAAGATTCATTTGGCTGACTTAAGAAAAGGAAAGGATGAAGTTTTCCAATTTGCCGGCGGCGTAAGCGGATTTGTCGATTTCATTAACAGAGACAAAACAAAGATCCATGACAACTGTTTTTACACCAACAAGACAGTTACAGTGAATCCGGAAGAAAACATCAACGTCGAAGTCGCCATGCAGTGGACCGACGGCTACACAGAAAATTTCCTGGCATACACAAACAATATTCCTCAAAAAGACGGCGGTACGCATGTCAATGGTTTAAGAAGTGCGATGACAGCCGTCATCAAACGTTATATTGAGGAATCGGAATTTGCCAAGAAAGAGAAGATTGACCTCACCGGTGAGGATATTCGCGAAGGCTTGACCTGCGTTTTATCGCTGAAAATGCCTGAACCGAAATTCAGTTCTCAGACAAAAGATAAGTTGGTCTCCTCAGAAGCACGTCCCGCAGTAGAGCAAGTGGTTAGAACCGCCTTAGAAAGCTACCTTCAGGAAAATCCTAAAGACGCAAGAATCATCTGCGAAAAGATTATGGACGCTGCCCGCGCCAGAGAAGCGGCCCGCAAAGCGAGAGAAACGACACGCAGAAAAGGCTTGCTCGGCTCGGCAGGTCTTCCCGGCAAATTAGCCGACTGTTCAGAAAGAGACCGCTCTCTCTGTGAAGTGTTCCTCGTGGAAGGAGACTCCGCCGGCGGCTCTGCAAAGCAAGGCCGTGATCGTTCTTTCCAAGCGATCCTGCCTTTGCGAGGAAAGGTTCTCAACGTTGAAAAAGCACGAATCGAGAAACTGATTTCCAGTGAGCAGATTGCAACTTTAATCGCGGCCTTAGGCACCAGTATCGGTGACGAATTTGATTTGGATAAGCTGCGTTATGACCGTGTCATCATCATGACCGATGCTGACGTGGACGGTGCTCATATCCGCACTCTGCTGCTGACACTTTTCTACCGTCAAATGCCGAAACTCATTGAGGGAGGACATGTCTATATCGCCCAGCCTCCGCTCTACAAAGTTGAATACGGTCAGAAGACGAGATACATCAAAGACGATAAAGAACTGTATACCTTCCTTGTAGACCAAGGTATTACAGGAACTAATCTTTACGTTTCTAAAGAAGCCTTTGAAAACAAACAGGGAATTTCAGGCGACAAACTGAAGGAATACTTCTTAGCCTACAGCGACGCCCAGAATATTATTTCTAAATTCTCTCGTTTTGTTGATGCCAGCGTCCTAACCGCGATCGCTGCCGGCGCGACGATTGACTTATCTTCAGACAAAGCAGCTGCTGATTCAATAGAGAAGCTGGTTTCTAAAATAACTGATCCGGCTATTTCTCTCGGTTACGCTGTGGAAGAAAACATTCCGACGATTATTGTTAAACGCACACATTTCGGCAATATTATCGAAAGCAGAATTACACCGGCTTTCATTGAGACGCCGGATTACCTGACTTTGACAGCAGCATCCGTCACATTTAAGAACCTGCTGCATGAGGGTGCCTGCCTGGTACGAACGACCAACAACAAAGAAACAATCCAGCCAATCTCCAATTTCAGTGAAGCTATTTCGTTCATCCTGAAGATCGGTAAAGCCGGTGTTAAAAAGATGCAGCGTTACAAAGGGCTGGGTGAGATGAAGGCTGAAGAGCTGGAAGAAACCACAATGGATCCGACTAAGCGCAGTCTGCTTAAGGTGAGGATTGAAGACGCTATTGCGGCGGACCAAGTCTTTACAAAATTAATGGGAGACGAGGTTGAACCAAGAAGAAGATTTATTGAGGACAATGCCTTGTTAGCGGGAAATATCGATACCTAATCTCTTTTGTTACCGTGGAAAGGCCGGCAATTGCCGGCCTTTTCTTTTAATTTTAAATAATTAAAGTCAACTTTAACTATTTAAACCAATCACACATCTCATCTTAAACTTCGATTCAAGTAAGTTTTTTTTTCAGACTTTGCATCTTGCCAAATAGTTACTTTGACTTCAACCGGTGAAAATTGTGTCTCTTGAACCTCGTTTGCCAAGTCGCGCCAAATTACTTCCTGTAAAACACAGTTTCCAATCCAATTGATTATTCGGAACTTCTTTTTGAGAAATTGTGAATAACTTCTGTCTTTAGTTGTGAATAAAAACAGCCGACCCTATCTTGTTAACCACTCTTAGCTAGTAGTCAGCAGTTTTTATAGTTCCTTATCAACACTGCAATCGTTTGTTTATTAAGTACGAATCCAAGTTATCAACAATTATTTTGAAAGCTATTAATACTATATCTATTAATAATTAATATAAGAATTAAGTTGGAGCACCGCTAATAGCGTTAACAACTCAAAGTGTCGGATTTCAGAGATAGAAACCGGAACTTTATGAAAAAACAATTGCTAAGGTCTGAGATTTTTGTGGAAAAGACGTGGAAAAAGAGATGATGAAATGCAGTGAGCTAGATTTGTCCACATAAATTTACCTATTGTTTTAGGATTTTGAACGAAGTTATCGTTTGTTTAATTACCTGAAAACATTAGATAAATCTAACTTATTAACATTTTTTAGGATTCCTAATAATACACATTTCATTAATAGATTAATAAAAGATATTGTGTATTGATTGTTTTATATCGTGAATAACTTCAAAGATTAGATGTCTCAAAAGACATGACCTTAGTAGTGTTTAAAGATTTTGTTCGTACATTAAATTTTCCTCTAATAAACAACGAGTTATCCTGTTAATAACTTTGTTGATAACTTGTCTGAGTTGGCGTTTTGAGAAATTTTTTCAATAAATTAAAGGATGAGGGCGTTCAATATTCATGAAAATCGAAGTTTCCTAATAGAAATTAGTAAAATGGAGCGGACGCAGGCGAGCTGCCCTACTAACTCAACAGTAACGGTCAAAATGAAACCTTCTCGTATAGCTATTTTTTTGTGTGTTACTTCTTCCCTTTTGATGTCGACTGCGTGCGCGCCGGTATTAATCGGATCAGCAGCGGTCACAGGAGTTTCCGTTGCCGCAGATAGGAGAAGTGCGGGGGCGGTGGCAAACGATGGCGTTATCGAGGCAAAGTCAGCCATGCACCTAAGTCAGACAAATTTTGCCTCCAGTCATATCACCACAACTTCTTATGAGGGAAATGTCCTCTTAAGCGGTGAAATCGACTCTGAAGCGAGTAAACAGAAGGCCACAGAAATCGTTAAGTCTATTAATGAAGTTAATAAGGTATACAACGAGCTAGCAGTGCAGCCTAATTCTTCTCTGACGACTAGGATGAATGATTCCATCACGGCAAGTAAAGTCAGAGCTGCATTGTTGGATAACAAACAAGTGACTTTGACCTCAATAAAAGTGGTTGTCGATAGGGGAATTTGTTATCTCCTTGGAACGGTTACTCAAACAGAGGCTGAAATCATTTCCAAGATTGCATCAAGGGTTCCGGGCGTTGTCCAAGTTGTTTGTCTTTTCACGATCATCACTCCCGAGGAGCTTGAAAAAAGAAAGCTAATTGACTCAAAACTGCAGCAGAATGAAGCGGCGGAAGTCACCGATGGAGCGACGGAGGAAAACGGTAAATTAACTTCGGACAATGCAAATACGGAGGAAGTATCTGTTTCCCCTGTTAAGTTATAAGGTGTAAATAATAATTATTCTCATTAAATTTGGTTATAATGGGCCTTTCTAGGGGGCTCTCGAAGGTGAAAAACTTTCTAAATCTAATTGAAGTACCGGCAATTCTTTTGCTGGTATGGGAAGCTGTCTCACACTTTGGATTGTTCCCCGAGTTTTTGCTGCCGTCGCCGGGAAAAGTATGGAGCAGTTTCACTGAACTACTTCTCAGCGGTGAGCTCTGGAAGCACGTAGCGGCCAGTGCCGGAAGAGTCTTCGGAGGATTTCTTCTCGCAATGTTTGTCGCCATTCCTCTAGCTTATTTCTTTTATTATTCTCCGGCATCTGAGAAAAAGGCAAAATTGCTGTTGGAGGCATTACGCTTTATCCCGCCGCTTTCTCTTATTCCTTTATTGATACTTTGGCTTGGGATCGGAGAGGCTGCAAAGCTCTCCATTGTGTTTTTAGCGAGCTTCTTTCCCATTTATTTAAATGTGTTCTCCGGTTTTAAGCAAATCGATAAGTCTTATAAGGAGCTGGCTTTTATGCTCAGGCTCAATCGGATGGAACGTTTTAAACATATTGAGTTTCCGGCGTCTCTTCCTAATATTTTTACAGGCTTAAGGTTAGGCTTTGGTTACTCCTGGAGAGCTCTGGTAGGTGCGGAGTTGATCGCTGCGAGTTCGGGCCTTGGGTACCTTATCGGAGATGCGGGCGAAATGTCTCGCACTGATAAGGTTTTTGTCGGGATCCTTTGCATTGCAGTTCTTGGGGTTTTAGGAGACCAATTATTTCAACTGTTTGGAAAACGCCTAACACCGTGGATGAAAAACAAATGGTAACAGGCGTCACACTTAAAGGGATACGTAAGTCCTTTCAGTCAAGGGGAAGATTGGTCACTCCTCTCAAGGATTTTTCTTTGAATCTTGAGCCGGGAAAATTGACAGCTGTTTTAGGAAAAAGCGGCTGCGGTAAAACGACGCTTTTAAAAGTGATCTCCGGTTTAGAGGAACGAGATGCCGGAGAAATATCATTTTTCGATGAAGCCGGACGCTCAGTTAGCAATCCGAAGCTCTCCTTGGTTTTCCAAGACCCGCGTCTTTTACCTTGGAAGACGGTGGAAGAAAACCTTTCATTGGCTATTCGCCATTTACCGGAAGAAGAACGCAGGCAAAGAATTAGAGAAGTACTTGAACTTGTGCGTTTACCGGAGGTGGAGGCGCTCTATCCTTCCGAGCTCTCTGGCGGTATGGCGCAGCGCGTCGGGTTGGCACGGGGAATCATCGCAAAACCGGACCTGCTGCTGTTAGACGAACCATTCAGTGCGCTGGATTTTATGACGCGCAGCCGCCTCCAAATGGATTTCTCCAAGATCCAGGCTGAGCTCGGTATGACCATGGTCCTGATAACACATGATGTAAATGAGGCCGTCTTATTGAGCGATAAGACCGTATTTTTAGATGAAGGGAAGGTCAAACAAGAGGTAAACATTGACTTACCGAAGCCGCGTCGTTTTGGCGACCAAAATTTGCTTCCCTACCAACAGACATTATTTAATTTTTTCCTCACTTAACTTAGAAAACTGAAATGAAAAAAACATTATTAGCCTGTTTATTCGGACTTAGTCTTGGTGCCTGCGTCAGTGCAGCTGACGTGCAGGAAATTAATATTGCTTATGTGAAAGCACCTTTCAATCTCCAGAACATCGTGATGAAGCATAACCAGATGATGGAGAAAGAATTTGCGAAAGACGGCATTAAGGTTAAATGGCACGATATCACTTCCGGAGCTAAACAAACCCAGGCGATGGCTGCCGGCTCCCTCGATGCCAGCGCAGCTATGAATACAGCTTCGATTCTTATGGCAAACGCTGCCGGTAATCCGATTCGTATTGCAACAGGTGTAGCTCATCCGACTAATTTATTTGCGATTGTCGGCAAACCGGGCCCTCAAATGAAAATTGAAGATCTGAAGGGCAAAACGGTAGTGGGACCAAAGGGCACGGTTCTTCATCAAACACTGGTTGCTGCTCTTACCAGCAAGGGTATTGATCCTAAAGACGTAAACTTTATTAGCATGGACATTCCTAAAGGAATGACAGCCATGATGGCAGGAAAAGCAGATGCTGCATTGTTGGCTGCCAGCGGCATTTACAAGGCTAATGAAGGCGGCGCAAAGACGATCACAACAGCCCAAGGACTGATTCAGCCGAACCTTGTTTTCACGGTAAGCGGAAAATTTGCTAAAGAACATCCTCAGCTCGTCGAACGATTGGTTAAAGTCAACAGAGAAGCTCATAAGTGGATTAAAGATCACAAGCAGGAAGCTCTCGAAATTGGCGCCAAGGAGCACGGAATCTCCGTCAAGACCGCCGAGAACTTGGCCGACGGAAGCCATTTCTATGACACCCTGACCCAGAAAGACTTAGATGAATTGGCAGCCGACCAGAAGTTTTTGAGAGAAAACGGCATGATGGAAAAAGACGTCAACATTAAAGACATTGTGCTGCCTACTGCGTTGAAATAATGACTGAAGTTATATCTGTTTACGATGATGGAGTCCGCCTAGATATCCCCTTTGAGGCCTGCGTTCTGTATCACGGACGAGACAGCATCGGAGGGCTTTCTTTAGGCTACAGACTGCTCTGCTTTGCTTTAAACAAGCTGACAGAAGGCCGTATTCCTGAAAGAAAAGAAATTTCCTTCAAAACGGCTTTTCCGGGGCCGGGTCTGAGAGATGCGGTAGAGATGACGACGAGGGCGGTAACGAGGAAGGCTTACGAAGTCCTTGAGAACGCTCCGGAAGGGACTCCTGAGGGTGTCTATGGCCACATGTATTTTGAGGTTACAGTGGGCTCTAAGACGCTTTGCTGTGCCCTCAAACCTGGTGTACTTCCTGAAGAGTTTGTACGGACTGGGAGAGCCATCAAGAAAGGTAATTACTCCGAGCAAGATGCGCGACACTGGAGAGAGCAAAAGGATGCCCTCTCCGAGGCGATATGGAGTATTTCTAATTTTGAGGACGTTCTGTCTTTTTCGATAAAAGGCTAGAAGCTTCCTGAGCCTGTTCTAAGGCGCTGTAACTCGATCTAATCAGAGGTCCGCTGAAACAGCTGAGAAAGCCCATTTCTTTCGCTTTCTCAGCAAACCAAGAAAAAGTCTCCGGGGAGACGTAGCGTTTTACAGGTATATGGTACTTACTTGGAGCTAAGTACTGGCCGATAGTGAGCATTGAAACGCCGAATTCTCGGAGATCTTTCATTACTTCCAATACTTCTTCGTCAGTTTCTCCGAGCCCCACCATGATGCCGCTTTTTGTTGGAATAGAAGGTGAGCGCTCACTCCATGTTCTTAATAAATTTAGCGAATGAGTATAGTTTCCGCCAGGACGTGCTTCCTTGTATAACCTAGGAACTGTCTCAATGTTGTGATTAAAGACATCAGGCGGAGCGGAAAGAAGTTCATCAATTGCTCGCTCGACTCTACCGCGAAAATCCGGAACGAGGATTTCAACTTTTACGCCTTCTTGTTTTTTCAACTCTTGAACGCATTCTGCAAAATGCGAAGCTCCTCCGTCTTTCAGGTCATCCCTGTCGACACTGGTGATGACGACATATTTAAGTTTTAGAGCTTTCACGGCTTCAGCCAGCCGTTTAGGCTCGTCCGGATCGAGAGGATCAGGGTAGCCGTGCGCAATATCGCAGAACGGGCACCGACGGGTACAAACGTTTCCCATAATCAGGAAAGTAGCTCGTTTATTGTTAAAGCACTCTCCGAGATTTGGGCAGCAGGCTTGCTCACAAACTGTCGACAAAATGTTCGAAGCGAGTAGGTTCTTCACCTCTTTTATTGTTTGTCGGTTAGGTGAAATTTTAATTTTCAGCCATTTAGGTTTTTTAAGTTTTTCCTGAGCAATGAACTCCTTGTAGTTTTTTATTTTTAAAACTTCTCGGTTTTTGTTGAAATCCGACAGGGCCATAGTTAAAAAGGAGATACGAATAAATTAGAAGCTAATTGGGTAGAAGGCCAGGAAAGGAACGCAACGGCTATGCCCGACAGTGTTAATAAGAAGCCGAAGAAAAGCTCAAGCTGGATCGTCTTGAACATAACCGTCGTGATTTTCTCCTGAGGACTCGTTTTTAAAAGATGAGGCAGGAAACTAGCTCTAGGAAGGGCCATAAGAACAAAAAGGAAGGGCCAATAATGCTGATTTACGGGAACCATCCAGCCAATAAAAACGAAGGGCAGGAATATCATCAGCATATAAAGGGTGTTGGCAAGTTTTCGACCGCATGCAGCTACCAATGTATAGCGACCGACAGATCTGTCATGATCCAAATCCCGATAATTATTAACAAATAAGACCGCAGCTCCGATTAACCCAAGACTCAGGCCGGGAACTAATGTAAGCCAGTTGAAACTATGGGTTTGAAGCCAATAGGTTCCGCTGACTGCAAAAAGGCCGTAAAAAACTAAAACTAAAAATTCTCCAAAGGGCGTGTAAGCAATGGGTTTCGGTCCCCCCATATAGCAAAATCCGCAAATCAGAGAAAGTACTGCAATGCAGGCTATGGGGAGTCCGCCAATTACGATTAAGAGAATGCCGAACAGAGAGCACACAACAATGGAAAAGCCGACCATTTTCTTTGCTGCGGACATGGAGATCCAGCCTTCGGTCGTTGCCCTCGGCAAACCAACGCGCGTGCCGTTTTCTGCTTTTTTAAGGTTGTAAGCATAGTCGTTTACCATGTTGGACATGGCCTGAATGGAAACAGCTCCAAGTAATGTGAAAAGGAAAATCCATAAGTTCCAAGTTCCGGCCAATGCTCCGGCAAAAGCAGTACCGACACAAACAGGAGCGGCAGCGATCCAAAAAGTTTTCGGTCGCATGAAAGCCATCCAGGCTGCAAAGGAGTGGGGGCGGATTTCTTTTTTAATTACGCTTTTCACTGAATTGTTCCTTAATTATTTCTACTAAAACTCTTTTTGTTGATTCTAAAGTGGCGTTTTGCGCAAATTCGTTTAAGTTTGCGACCCTTAACCCTTCGTAACCGCATGGGTTGATGTAAGAAAAAGGTTCAAGATTCGCACTGACGTTGAGTGCAAAACCATGATAGGAGCAATGGTTGGAGATTTTAAGACCGATTGAACAAATCTTAGCCAGGTTAAAAAAGTGGTTAGCTCCTCCGGGTTTAGAAACGTATATTCCGGGGGCCTCGGGGACCAGAAGTCCCTTAACCCCGAATTTTCTCATGACTGAGAGAACCATCTGATTGATAAGCTCGAGGAGTTCTTTCGGATAAAGATCATTTTTTCTAAGATCTATCAGTGGATAACCGACCAACTGTCCCGGCCCGTGATAAGTAATTTTTCCTCCACGGTCCGTGTTAATACATGGGATTCCTTTAATCGGCAATATGCTGTTTTTAAGACTGGTTCCGAGAGTGAAAACAGGCGGGTGTTCGCAGATCCAGAATTCGTCTTCAGTTGTTTGATCCCGTTTTTTTGTGAAGTCGATCATCTCCTGCCAACCAGTCAAATAATCGACTTTACCCAAATCTCTAATAATCAATTTCTAAAGAACAAACTTAACAAGCGGATGGGCAGTCAAACTACGGTAGAGGTCGTCCAGCATGTCCTGAGAAGTTGCATTCACCAAAAATCCCAGAGAGAGATAGTTTCCTTTTCCGGAAACTTTCATTTCTATTTCTGAGGCGTTAAAGTCCGGAGCGTGTTTTTCGATAATCGCGACGATTTGTTGGGCAAAATCATCGGTTCTCTGGCCGACAACTTTCATCGGGAATTCACACGGAAATTGCAACAAAGGGGCCGGAAGTTCTTCCGGCAGATCTTTTTTATCTTGTTCAGCCATTGTTTACTCGATAATCTGTTTAAAGGTTTTATAAATATCAGACAGTTTGCTCTTTTTTTCCGCAACATCAGCCACGGCGTAAAGAGGCACAGTTTTTAGAACCCTGTCGCCTAGCCTGATATTAATTCTTGCCAGCGGTTCATTCGTTGTTACCGGAGCCTTAATGAGCTCTTTCCTTTCAATGATCATTTCTACCTTAGGTGTTTTTTGTTTTTTTAATTCGTCTGAGGAAACAGTGATGAAAACATCCTGTTTCGGAGCTAAGGCTATGTTTTGCTGCTCACCGTCAACAATAGGAATAACAGTGACCGGCTTGCCCTCAGAGAACACTTTTGCTGTTTCAAAATGATTGACGGAACTCACTAAAGCCTGTGCAATTTCCGGAAGCAGCGCGTTTGAATCCGAATCGTGGACCAGACAGAGAACCATCCTGAGATTGTTTTCTCTTAGACGACTTGCAACGATGGCAGCCCCTAGTGCGACTTCTGATGAATTATCTAAGACAAAGAGTAAGTCTGATTTTTCAGAGTGACTGATCCGGATACTTGTGGGAAAGTTTTTTCCCTGAATTTCTACTGTTTGATCTGTTAGTTGCCCAACCGCCTTCGGCAAGTTTCGGATGACAAATCCGACATCTTCGAGCAAAGATTTTCCGTTTATCTTTTGATCAGATTCCGGAACCTTTGACCGCTCTTCTTTTTCGTCTGAGAACGTTTCCAACCAGTTAAGTGCGATTTTGTTTGCTTCGGGAGCTTGTAAAAAGATTAGGGCTCTTAGAAGTTCTTTTACCGATATCTCTTTATCGGCACTTAACAAAATTCCCTTTGAAGAATGAAGTCCTGACAGGATTTCCGGGGTGATTTTTATTTTGCTGTCAAGTTCTGTTTTTTTACTTTCAACCTTCTCTAAGATTTGTTTTGCCAAACAAAAGCTATAGAGTTTTTTTGAGAACGGGACAAGAAAGTCGGCCGGTGCTTGTATAAACTGCTGACTTAACACATCGTAGGATAAGTTGTCGGAAGCTGCTGAAGCATCGTTTAATAACGGCAAGAACAGGAGCAGAGAAACAAAGAGTTTTGCTGCACGTTTTTTGAATTTTTTAAGCATGGCAATAAGTAAGGCTCCTCAGTTTCTATCGCTTCAGTTGGGATGAGAGGGACTTATGTTTCTTGTTCTATGAATATAACCGCTAATTTCTAATATGAATGATTATTTAGAGACAGAGTGTGTCGAAAAGATAAAAAAAGAATGCTTGCTACAAGTTTTCGATGAGATTGATTCGACAAACGAATACCTAAAAAAACTCGTAAAGCGGGAAGCGATCAGTTTACCCCTGCCAGTTCTTGTCGTGGCCGAAAGGCAGACAGCCGGAAAGGGAACAAAGGGGCGGAAATGGGTTGATTCGCCGACGAGCCTTAAATTTTCCCTGTTGATTAGTTTTGCAGGAGAATCGAAGAGACTGGCGCTTCTTAGTCCCTATATAGCCCTAAAACTTAGGAAGGTCTTATCTGCGGCAGCTAAGAAAGAAGTAAAAATTAAATGGCCGAATGATCTTTATTGCCTCGAAGGTAAAACAGCCGGAATCTTGACGGAAATAATCCAGAAAGCAGGTACTCTCTATTTAATCATCGGAGTGGGGATTAACCTGGCATCGGATCCGGAAGTAAATAGAAATATAAATTCGCTGGCTGGATCTTTATTTAAGCGCATTGACCCCGGCGAGTTAAAACGGATCCGAAGCCTGATTTTGTTATGTGCATCTGAAGAAATCATTCGAACGGTAAAGAATCTTCCGGAGGAACTATCCGCAGAAGAAATTAAAGATTGGAATCAGTCAGACGTTTATAACGGCCAGAGATTGAGGCTTATCGAAGGTGAGAGAATAGTTTCTGAAGGGCAGAACGTGGGAATTGACAAAAAGGGGCGTATTCTCTTGCAGGACGGAAATCAAACAAAAGCATTTTGTATCGGAGAGGCTTCGCTAAGACCATGACGAATATTCTCGTTGATATCGGTAATTCGGCATTGAAATGGTCTTCTCTAGGAAATATGGAGAAGCCCAGGGCGTACCTGCACGACAGCAAATCACAATTAAGTTCGGTTCTAGTCTCGGATTTGGTTAAATTATCTTTTGAAGAAGCTTGGGCTTGTTCGGTCGCTCAAAAGTCACTGACAACTCAGTTTGAAGAATTAGTCGGTCGAAAAGGCGGTAAGGTACATTGGCTGAGAGCCGGGGATAGATTTGAAGGGCCGCTGACGATGATCAATGAATACGACAGTCCCTCGAGATTAGGCGCTGACCGTTGGTTTGCTGCTCTGGGGGCAGCTTCTCAATACTACGGAAACTCTATTGTCTTAGTTCAATTCGGAACAGCGACCACAGTGGATGAAATCAATTTCGAGAGAGATCGATACGTGTTTCTCGGAGGAAGGATTGCTCCTGGAATCGACGTTATGTTCAAGTCTTTAAAGGAAAGAATTCCTGCGCTGAACGTAAGCTCAGGGGATTTAGTTGATTTTCCAAGAAATACAGAGGACGCAGTAACGACGGGCATCATAGAGTGCCAGATCGGTCTTATCAAAAACGCGGTGGAAAAACTTAAAAAGAAAAGTGATCATGCTCCCGTAATCGTTGTATTGACCGGAGGCGGGATTGAGAGCTATGAAGCCCTGCATCGGTGTGCAGTTGATCACCTGCCAAGGGCTCATATCAATACGAATCTTGTACTAAAAGGTTTGGCTTTAGAAGTTCAAAATAAAAGATAGGTTGTATAAAACATACAACAATTAGAAACATTTGTAAGACGTGCTCAACTTGCGCACACCGAATTGTTTCGTTAAGATG
>PPYF01469712.1_pt1 | contig 22946 bp, 21 predicted proteins | sample 1559871 | NCBI WGS metagenome assembly PPYF01 (sample SAMN08240021, study PRJNA423297) | Human gut metagenome, whole genome shotgun sequencing project.
GTTTCTTCAGCAATTCCACCAAATAAGTGGGAGTACCTGTTTCAAACCAGTAGCTTTTAAACTCATTCCTATCAAAAGCCAAAAGCAGACTGAAGGGGTTGTACATTCCTTTGGAATTGTGCGTGAAATGATAGCCATCATACATTTCTTTCAACCGGACACATATCTCTTCATACGTCACTCCCTGCACATTGGCAAACTCATGAAGCTCGGCATCCAGATTATCGTATAGTTCCCGTTCGCTCACACCACAAATATCTATATACTTATTCCACATTGAAATGTCATTCAGGTTATTCAGGTCACTGAATACACTGACTTTACCGAACTTGGTAACTCCCGTCAATAAAGCAAATTTGATACAACCGTCCTGACTTTTCAATGCGCCATAGAAGGCTTTCAATGTATTGCGGAAACTCTTTTGCAAAACATCATCACCAATAGCCTGCAGCATTGGCTTATCATACTCATCCACCAGGATCACCACACTTTGACCCTCTTGCTGACAGGCACGCTTAATAATCCCCTCAAAACGCATCGCCAAGGATTTCTCCGAGGGCTCTGCACCATATATCTTCTCCCATTCCACCAACGCCCCATTCAGTTTATTCTCCAAACTTTCCGGAGTATCATATTTTTCGGTATTAAGATCAAGATGTAATACAGGATATTTTACCCAGTCTTTTTCCAGCTTCTCCATAGCCAGTCCTTCAAAGAGTTCCCGCTTTCCTTGAAAGTAGGCTTCAAGCGTAGAAATAAGCAGACTTTTGCCAAAACGGCGCGGACGACTCAAAAAATAGTAGCTTCCGGTTTTCACCAATTGATAAACCAATGCTGTTTTATCAATATAAAAATAGCCACCTTTACGAATTTTTTCAAAGTTCTGTATACCGATAGGGTAAATCTTGCCACTCATATTTCAATCTGTTTAAGTTCACATCGTACAAATATACATATTATCTCAATATAAAGAAACAAATACCCAAAGAGGAATCACATTCCGCATCCCGTACTCAATATCATCTTTCACAACATACACATTCTCCACATCATGCGCCTGCTTCTGCGGTTTATTTTTTCCACCTACTCCAAAGGTATAACCACCTACCGTAATATGATCTATAAAGCGTATCCATCATTTCTTGTTTTGGGGTTATACAGACAAATATAGAGCAAATTGCCGAATAAAACTAGCATTTTTTAGAGAAACTGCAGGTTTCATTCGGCAATTTATCCTAATCAAAACATATGTAAGTCCAACATTCCGCAAGAGCAAAGATTACGCAGTCCTCTTATTATACTTGTTAATGGACAGCATCCCCTCCACCATGCCCCGGAGGTATGAACCCTACATCATGTTTAAATGAAATTGTTTCCCCATAAGTAGTACCTAATATAGTCGTTACATACGGAGCTAATTCATAAACCTGCCCATCAATAAACGCAGACATCACTTCTTCAGTCAATTCACAAACAAGCTGCTTTTCCAGCATATCCATATCAGGCTTTCCAAAACTATAACTTTTACCAGATACAACAAATCCCCAATCAAGAATTCCATCCCACAAATAGGGCAAACTATTCAAATTCAATTTACTTCGCATACGAATATCTGAAGGAGAAGTTGATTCCGCCGTTATATCAAAAAAATCAGGATACAACTTCCAAGATAACTCCGGTAGTCTTTTAAGAACAATTTCCTGATTTATATCGGAAATCTGACATCCCAAAGCCCTCAATAAACATATAATTTGACCACTAAGTAAATGATTACACTGCAATGTCGATTTATTTCCTTGCTGATCATTCTTCAATGTTAATGCAAACAAACTTTTATAACCCAACAATAAAGAAACATAACAATCCTCTTTATTAAATAGAGAAACAGCCAGACCGGCTTTTAAACCAGCACTTATTTCAGCAAAATCTTGCCCTGCATCTATCCGAAAATTATCCAATGTTTTCGAAAACCCAGTATTACCTTCGTCAATAAATACCAGTTTACCAGCTCGATTATAATCAAATCCGAAAACTTGGTCAATATCAATCTCAAACAAATCGCCCTCAATAGAATTTATCCTCATTGTCAGTTCTAAACTTAGAGGTATTTCTGGAACGAAACTAACAGGTTTGGACTTTATCCATCTTTGAATAGGTCGAAATTTCAAGATCCCCAAGTCAATCTTTATTTTTTGATTACCTAGTCCCTTACCTGCTTTAATTTGTAAAAGAGCACGTCCTTTCAATCTTATCTTTGAAGAACATTTCTCCAGATATGGATAATTAAAATCTAAAGCTCCCTCAAAACGAACTGTCTCCAAGTGAACATCTGCTGTCAAAACCAATTTACCATCATTTGATTTCCACTCTTTTTTTAGATAGATCTCCGGTATTTGCAATGACCGATTTTGGACAGGATCAGACAAGAAAGATTCCTCATCATTATAAACTCCTAGAAAAGATTCCTTAAGATCCACATTATAAGCATCACTACCTGTTCCTATAAGTTCTACCAAAGGAACATCCTCCAATAAGATATGAGTCTCATCTCCCTCCGAAATAATCTCTTTAACTTTTCCCATAAAGCCATAAGGTGCCTTATCTACAGAAGCACCACAAACAATCTCTCCCTCTATCGGACATTCTTCATCGGGAAGATTAACAAAAGAGAGCTCATTTTTTGAAACTTCTTTTAAATGTCGCTCAAGAACATCAGCCTCCCAAACTTTTGATTCTGGCTGTACAAGTTCTTCCTCTTCTTCTGCTGCTTTTTCATCCTTTAGTCCTTTTTCTATCTCTGAACCACTACAAGATGAGTATATTGTTATAAATAAAACAAGTTTCAACCCTAAAAAAAGCCAATTTAGCTTACTCATATTTTTCATATCTTATTGATTCATCGTAAGAATACATGCACATCTTTATATATACAGGATTGATAAGGAGGTTTGAGCTGATTAACAAACTGGTCATACAAAGGATGAGAAGTTTCTATAATTAAGACCTCTGCATCTTTTACCTGCTCTAACAATTGTGGATCTTCTTCAAATCCAAAACGTGTATTCCGATAGTCAACTGGAGCAATATCAATCAGCCCATAAAGATGAGGAGTCACAAGATAGTTCCATTGACGTGCTACAACTGTTTTTGATTCAGGTGGAACTACTTTTTGTAAAAAACGAACAACTTCGAACTGCTGATTCCTAGTTATTTCACGATGATTATTTTCATCTTTCCTTGTAATTTGATAGTCCTTAGTAGCCTTTACCGAGAAAAAGACTACTAAGGATAAAACAATCAGACAAAAGGTTATCCGTAGCCAAGCGAACGAAATGTTACCGATTATAATTGCTATCAACACCACAACATAAGGAACTATAAAAATCAAGTAGTGAGGCGATGTATCATAGTAATTCTGCAACAATAAAAAGAAAATAGAAATAACCAGAAATATCATTCGCTTTATTTCTAACCTACTAACTTTATTCCAAATAAACGGGATCAACAGTACAATAAAAAACATATGAAAGAATCTTTTCTGAAGCACTTCTACCACCCCAGAGAAACTTCTTCTCCCATACCCTGTTCCCAACAAAAGGGTAAAGTAGTCCCCTTGTCCTGTCAAAAAAACAAGAAACAAATGAACGATTAACACAGAAATCAACGACCATAAAGCAACCTGTAAAACAGCAAAAATTCTTTCTTTTATTGTCTTATCCACTCTTAATAATAAAATTAACAGGGCATAAATTGGTGCATACAACAAGGCATATTGTTTGCACAAGAAAGCCAACGTTAAACAAAGCCCGGCTACGCCCAAATACCTTTTATTTTTTAGTAAAATGTATGTTCCCAACAATCCCCAGAAAGTAGCAAAAGGTTCCAACCCTAAAAAAACTGACTCTACCGAATAAAGATATATTATATACAAAACGATAGCAAATTGCCTTATGAACTTACTAACTTCAAAATTCTTTAATATTAACCATATCAGATACCCATTTGCTAAATTAAAAAGAAAAGCTATGTACATTGGTACTAATGGAGAAATATCCGTTCCACAAAATACATAAGGGATACTTAAAAGATAAAAGACAAAAGGAGGATACCCCAAACTTATGTCACGATATGGAACCAAACCATGCGCTATACTCTTTGCCGCTCCTACATAATACCCATAGTCAGCATTAACGGGAACTATTGTCAAGCTATAAATATAACTGCAAACTAAAATGAAGACAAATAGTATGTAACCATATTTGCTTAATAGTACTCTAGTATTTTTTATCATATACATATCTAATTTTCTTTCTCAACCCAAAAAACATCTTATTAACCATCAATAATGAAAAAGGAATCCACACTGAATAAAACAGCAATAACCTTCTACCTTCATCTCCAAATGAAGGCAGAAAAACAAGAGTTACTATAAAAGAAGTATACACCATTAATCCTTTCCAATATGTTCTGAAATATATCAAAAAGCCTAAGAAGCCAAGAATTCCTATTATGAAAAATAATGGAGCAACCAAAGTGTTCAATTTAAAAACAAATGTTGTTGGCAAAATCCCCCAAAGTGAATTCGGATAAATTAAATTCTCTATTGCTTTATAATAGGAATTTAATTTATATTTCGTAATAAAAGAGCTTTTTTTATCACCCATAAGTGAATAAATAGAATCTGCCTTTTGCTTAAACGTTTTATCAAACGAAAGAGCAAATTGTTCTTTGCTATCCATAGCCCAAGTATCAACCAACATCTTCTCGGAGTCATCAATTGAAATTTGTCCTGAAAAACGAAGAACTCTTATTGCTGTACAATACTCACCTAGATCGAACGTCAAAGAAGTTCCAAGTTCTTTAAAGACACCAATGTTAGGATATGAGTTATAGACCTTTAACATCCAAGGAGTTATTGTCAGACAAGTAATAACAGTAACCAATATTGTATCGATAAAGAACCGTTTTAGAGTTCTTCTATGAACAACAAATATAAATGCAACAGCACCTAGTCCGACAACAACCAGCGCTTTTAATGTCAAAATAGCAACTCCAAGCAATAATCCCACAACTGACAAAGAAAGTCTACTACCTTTAAACATATACCGCACAAAAAAATAATTAAGAATAAGCAGTAAACTAACCTGAAAAGAATCTCTTAACAATGTTTGCAGGTAAAAAAAACATGGGAAAAAGAACAAATATACCACGGCAACGATCATTGCTTTTTTTTGCGTAGTAAAATACAATAAAGTCAAGAAAAAAAAGCAGATGGATATCGAATCAATAAAAGAAAAGATTAGTCTTCCCCAGTAAAATTCGGGATGATATTCCAATACGGCATATTTAGTCATTGAATAATTGGAAATCGGAGAAATATCAACACCACAGAAGGAAGCGATTTGATAGGCTGTTTTCAAAATATAAGGTCCTGCAGGCTCTCTAAAAAATGTATCCTCTAATGGTGAATGTAAAGGAGAATAATGACCATTATCAATTAAATTAAAGGCATACATGTGATACCCTATAACATCTGGATATAACTCATTGATGTCGTAAGACAAACAAAATATAGCCCTAATAGCAAATGCTACCCAAAACAGTAAAAAAAGTTTTTTTTTCATCAAACATAAATTTATACCAGTTCACAGACAATGCGGACTATCCCATCTACTTCTGCATCTGCCAACTCATAAAACATAGGCAAACGTACTAAACAGTCTGCAAAATGATCTGTATTAGCCAATGCTCTTCCATCATGTTTATTATGATAATATTCACTACTGTGCAGCGACAAATAGTGAAATACAGCTAACACTCCATTCTCTTTCAGCTTTTTGATTAATTCAGTACGCTGTTCCAACGATTGACAAACCAAATAATACATATGGGCATTATTGGTTGCATAATCAGGAATATTAGGCAAAGTAATATTTGGCAAAGCTGCTGCTGATAATGCATCATTATACCGGTTCCATAGTTCTTTCCTACGCAATTGGATATTCTCCAAATTTTCTAACTGTGCCCACAGAAACGCAGCAATTACTTCCGAAGGCAAGAAAGAACTCCCTGTATCAACCCAACCGTATTTGTTTACCTCCCCACGGAAGAATTCGGCACGGTTAGTACCTTTCTCCCAAATAATTTCTGCACGACGGATAAAACTTTCGTCATTAATAGCCAACATACCCCCTTCTCCTGAAATAATATTTTTGGTTTCGTGAAATGAGAAAGCTGCCAAATGTCCGATACTCCCTAAAGGCTTTCCTTTATAATAAGAATCAATCGCCTGAGCAGCGTCCTCAATCACTAAAAGATTGTATTTTCGTGCTAAGTCGATTATAGGATCCATATCACAAGCCACCCCTGCATAATGAACAGGAACAATTGCCTTTGTTTTAGGAGTAATCAGTTCCTCAATACGTGTAGTGTCAATATTTGGATTATCAGGACAACTGTCGGCAAATACAATCTTTGCTCCTTGACGAACAAAAGCCAATGCTGTTGAAACAAAGGTATATGAAGGAACAATTACCTCATCACCCGGCTGGATATCAGCCAGTATAGCACACATTTCCAGAGCATCAGTACAAGAAGTCGTCAATAGAGACTTCTTAAAACCATACTGTTTCTCAAAATACTCCTGGCATTTCTTGGTAAATATCCCATTACCCGAAAGTTTGCCACCATACACTGCCTGGTACATATAATGTGCCTCTTTTCCTGTTAAATAAGGTTTATTAAAAGGTATCATAAGATTGAAATTTCACGTGATAACATTGTTATTAAATCATAGCCATCCCAAATCAAAGAGAAATCTGTCGTTTTGCCAATTGGCACTATACGATCTATTCCTTTGATATGATTATTTAAAACAAACCGTTGCAACTCATCTTTCGAGAATCCGAAATAAGCCAACGTTTGATATTTAGTAGTAACAATAGATGCCAGATCGTTAAAATCGTTGGTTGAATATTCAGAAAAATATCCACCAGCACACCTATATTGAGGAATATCAGAAGATAATTCTCCCAACCTGACACGCCATAGGTTATTGTTCTTATTTTCCTCCTTTATCACATCCGACAAAATAGCCTGTCTATAAAATGCAGACAATTTATCAACAGCTAAGATAGGTTCTAACTTATATTTCCGGTCAACATGCTGCTGCAAAGCAGTCCAAAAGTATTCCTTTGCTTTTTCTATCTTGTCCGCCGTACCTACCCATACCATTAGTTGCGGTGCTGAACAAGCATTTTGATCAAACAGATAAGTATCATTATAAAAGCCCTCGACAATCTTATCTAAAGAAGGCTCTTCAAGTATAGATATTGCGTTGAGCACACAAACAGAATAACGGTCAGCAAATGCGATATCATAACTTCGCGGAGGAAGTGGTGATTGACGGATGGTACGAATAGTTTCATCACCTCCCCAAATAACCCTAACATCAGCTAAAGCCGAATAGGTAGTAGTTTCTATTCCACCACGCTCATACTTAATCAAATGAACCATCCGGGAAACCGTATCAAACCGTTCATCGTCTGAAAGTGTTCGAATCGCTCCAACAATTAAATCTACTTGACGAAACTGTTTTCCCGGAAGTCGCACTATATTATTATTCCCTGACAATAATCCACAAATCAGAGAATAGGCAAAATTGACCGGAACATTAGAGGGAGCAATATGAAAAACAAGCCCCCGCCCCAAACGCAAAGAATTAGTTGCATGCTCTTTCTGAAGATGTAACAGATTTGCCTTTCTACAGAAAAAGGCAAATGTCACTACATCCGGATAATGCCTTACTTCAGGCATCCGGAGTAATATCGACGAAAGTTCATTCAAATAAAGAATTACCTCATCAGAGAAAGGTGACAAGGGGTAGGATTGTTGAAATTCCTCATCTGATTTATATTGATTAAACAGCCATTCCATAATTATCGTTTTAATTGATATGTATCACTGCATCCTCGGATTTCCGCATTCTGAATCCGTCCTAATATCTTAAAGTATTTTCCTTTGCGACCACATGGACAATCATCTTCGCCCAACAATACACCTTCATCTTCAGTCAGCAAAGAGTGCCCGGGATAGCTTCTCGGCAACATAGAAACAACCTGTATCAGTCCTTTCTCATTTTTTTCAGCAAGACTAAAGTCATCCGTTCTACGAATCAATACATCAGAGAAAAGAGGAGCATGCAGATGCCCGCACTCACATTCCATATAAATCGTTCCTGTCTGTTCGACCATTCCATAGTAGTCGTACACTTTTGACAGTCCACAAACTTCAGATAATCGCTGTTTAAACTCTTCCGGAATTACTTTCTCCGAAATCAATTTCTTCCAGCCTCCTCCATGTATCAGCAATCCGTTGCTTAGATCCAGATGAACATCCAGTTCCTTCAACTGCTTGTAGAAATGCTGCCAAATCATAAAAGTGAAACCAAACAAAAATATCGGCTGACCTTGATGCTGCTCCAGAAAAGAACGTACTCCTTCGACATCAAGTTTCATTTCAGCATCAAGAGCATAATAGCGCTTGGATCCAAACATTGAAAACCCCAATATACCCGCTCCCCGTGCTGAAAACATAGCCCGGTTCTTGATTACTTCCGAACTATCCAGAATTAACATCGGAACCCGTTGGTTACCAATAAATGAAGAAACTATTTTAGCCAAGACTTTTGTTTGCAGACTAGACGTTTCGCGATCTAAATAGATCTTAGAAACAGCTTGTCCCGTCGTCCCGGAAGAGGTCATTGTTTTAACAACCTCATTTCGAGGAACACTCACCAAGTCGAACTCCTTAAATAAACGAACAGGTAAAAAAGGTAAGTCCGTATAGTAAGGTAGATTATTTAAGTCCAAATTCAAAGCCTGAAGAATCTTACGATATGGTTCGCAATGTTCCGCATGATACTTCGTTAATTCCCGAATGACCTGATTCATCAATAAACCCTTTTCTTCTCTGCTCAAAGAATAAGGGCTTTGTTCTAATATTGCGTTAATATCAATCATTTATTCTATACTTAGATGAGCGTATAATACTTTTCCTGAATTATTCTTAGGTATTTCATCTATCTGCCTTACCACGAAAGCCGAAATATGAATACCTAACTTATGAGCTATAAACGACCGAATTTCATCTTCCTTTCCGGATTGGAGAGTATAAATATACATCTTATCATCCCTACCAGTACATACAATATCCGGATAAAGTGCTTTCAGAAGCTGTTCAGAGGCGTCTAAATTAACCCGGTTCCCGAATATCTTAATAAACCTCTTTTTACGCCCCACAATATAATAATAGCCATCACTATCCACTTGAGCAATATCCCCCGTCGCTAAACATCCTTGATTTTCATCCTCCAGCGACAGATCGTCCTGTGACTCAGCATATCCTAAAGATACATTTTCTCCAAAATAAACCAATTCGCCACTTTTTCCAGTTTCAGTGATTTCATTTCCCAAATCATCCATCAACATAAAACGTCCTCCTGGAATGGGTATTCCAATGCTCCCAATTTTATCCAATGTCTGTTGATATGGCAAATAGCTCATCCGCGCCGTAGCTTCTGTTTGTCCATACATTACAAAGAAGCGCTGCCCCGTCTTTTGTGCATGTAATGCAAAAAATTCAATCAAATTATCATTCAATTTGCCTCCAGCCTGTGTTATCGTCCTCAAATCCGGAAGATTCATCCGCTGAAATCTCAAACGGTGAAGCATTTCGAAAGTATAAGGAACACCTGACATAGAAGTGACCTTCTGCTCTTTAAGCATATTCCAAAACTCCTTCTCCATCAATCCACGTTTAGATAAAAGCAAAGTTGCTCCTTTTATTATATGGCTATTGATAACAGATAACCCAAAAGAATAATACATAGGCAACGACGTTATCGGTCGTTCTTCTGCTGTAATATCTAAATATTCGGCTATGGAAGAAGCGTTTGCTAAAAGATTCTGATAGGATAAACGCACTAATTTAGGGCTCCCGGTACTTCCTGATGTGGTCAGAAGCAGTCCTAAATCTGTATGTAAATGGATTTGATCGGAATTCAATTCTATCAATGAGTATCCATAATCCTGATATATCAGCTTGGCATTTGTAAACTCCTGCACTCTGGAATCAGGCATCCAGATAAGATTCGGCTGGTACTTTCCGACCAGTCCCTGTAATAATTCAGAATCCAATTTAGCATCCAACATCAAAGCTACCCATCGATTCTGTATAAAAGAAAGATATCCCATCAACGAACCTATACTATTTTCTGCTAAACAAAAGACTAAAGGTCGCCCACGATACACCTGCCCTATATTTTTTGCAAAAGACAAAGCTTGAGAATAGCTATAGGAGTTTCCATCCTCGTCAATAGCAAGAACTGACAACATATATTTTTGGAGTATATCTTTTATTGAATTCATTAGATCAAAGATATTATTTTATTTCCCACTCACATTCCTCCATCTATCCGGATTATTTGACCGTCAATAAAACGAGATGAATCAGACGATAAAAAAACAACTAATTCTGCTATTTCATCTGGCGTTCCCAAACGCCCCAAGCTACTCTGTTCAACCATCTTATTTACAGCTTTATTGTCTAACTGTTTAACGAGTTCTGTATTAATCAACCCAGGTGCCACAGCATTAACTCGAATTCCGCTCATTGCTAATTCTTTAGATAACATCTTAGTCAAATAAACCATGGCTGCTTTACTTGATCCATATGCTGTAAATCCTTCCATTCCATCAATACCTGCAATTGACGCCATATTAATAATTACTCCACAGCCTCTTTTCCTCATCCACTTCACCACATACTGTGTTATTTGAACTTGGGAAAAGAAATTTATTTCAAAAACCTCCCGGAGTTTTGCCATTGAAGTCATCGAAAATAAACCGCCAAAAGCCACTCCTGCATTATTTACCAGAATATCTATCTGTATTTTCTTCTGAAAAATCTCCCGCATAGCAGAAGTAATACTCTCCGGATTAGCTAAATCAACAAATACAATTTCTATGTTAATATCATAGTTCTCACAAAGAGTATTCAAATATGCTGAAAACTCATTGGAAGCAGTTCGGACACAAGCTACTATATTAACTCCTTGTGAAGCAAACTTAGTTAGAATATCTTTTCCAATACCACGATTACAACCAGTAATCAGAGCTGTTTTCCCACGTAAATCACTATAATTCGACGCCATACTTTCCTGTCAAAATCTCAATTCCCTTCTCATAAGACGATAAATCAATAATATCATCGGTCTCCATCATAATATCGAATGCGTCTTCTAAGTTAGCAACTAAAGTCATATGACCTACTGAATCCCACAACTCTACCGATTGATAGCTCAACCCGTGCAATTTATCCTCTGTAATCTCCAAAGTTGAGATAAACACCTGATTATACTTCTCCAAATTTGTCATTTCCTATTATATAACTAGTTTCAATTTCCAGAATTATGCTTTACAAATACATTGTAGATCTTATTTGGTAAAAAGCCTAATTGCGTATGCAATTTAACGATTGGCAAATTGTTAGATGAAACATAAGTCGAAATATATCTTCCACCTCTTTTCATTACATCTTCTATAGGCTTAGCCAATACAGAAAAGCCCAATCCTACTTTCTCCTCATTACCAAGATACAATCCTGCAAGAAAAGGATAATAAGTCTTTTCATCTAATTGCTTTTGAGTGAAAAAGCCAATAGCATGTTCTTTATAAGCTATTTCAAATAATTCTGCTCCTCGCTCCATTTCATCCTTTATCCAACACTTATATCGATGAGCCGCTCTCGCTTTCGTAAAATTAGGATCAAGATAGATACGATCAGTATTAAAAAGACCTTTATCTAATTCAGCCTCAAATCTATCCAGTTCCTCTTGTGACAGTTTGCGGTAATGAATCTGCGAATTAAACCGTTGTTCCAAAGCAGAAAGTCTATAATTACGAACATCTAAAAACATGTTGATATTTGCTTCTATAAAAACATAACCTAGTTTCGCCAATAAAAAATGAGCTTCAACATTAGGAGTATCGACCTTTATAACCAAATATTGAACAGAAGACAAGCGAGACAACTCCTCCTGTACATATAACAGAGAATCATCTTTCTCAATTGTCACCTCACAACAAGCAACTCCTAAATTTCGTTCTTCCCAAGATGCATGTATTATCTTCATTTCTCAAGATTTATAGTTTCATCAATAATAAATAGTTGCCTATTCTTAACCTCATCAAATATTTTTCCAATATATAGCCCCACAATACCCAATACAAAAATAGTCATTCCGCCAACAAACCAGATCGAAAAGATCGTTGTGGTATAACCATGTACTAAATTTATACCTGTAAAATAAGCAATGACATTATATAAAGCTAAAAGTACAGAAATAAAGGAAATTATAAACCCAAACTGAACAGCTAGCAACAATGGCTTAGTACTATTGGAAACTAAAACATCCACCGTTAGCTTTATTAATTTAGACAAAGTATAACTACTGCTGCCTTCATACCGTTCTGAATGAGCGACATCAATAGTTGTAGCTTTAAACCCTAAATAAGCGATCAAAGAAGGAAAAGAACGAGCTTTTTCAGTCATCTTATTGTATTCTTGGATAACCCTCTTCTTATAAATCCCAAAATTCGCAATTGTTCGATCACTCTTACTACCGCTCAAATATGAATAAGCTCGATGAAAAGCCCGGGAACTCATTTTCTTCCAGAAACCATCCTGCCGCTCCACCCTTCGGGCATAAACAATATCCCAACCTTCTAAAGCTTTCGTATATAAATTAGGGATTTCATCGGGACGATCCTGCAAATCACAGTCCATCACTACGATCCACTCACCTGATGCACAACTTAGCCCAGCTGTTATCGCATAATGTTGCCCAAAATTACGGCTCAGATTTATACCTTTTACTCGCGAATCTCTACTGCAAATCTCACGTATCTTCATCCACGAATGATCAGGCGAAGCATCATTCACCAACACAATTTCGAAATCATGCGTTAAGGGCTCTACATTTTCGATAATTTGTCGAACCAATTCCTCTACGATATTCTCGGCTCTATAAATTGGAGATACTATACTTATTTTCATATTTTATATCTTTCGAAGAATAAAAAAGGTAATTAAGTAATTCACATTATAACTTTACTGTTATCAAGATACCAATCATTATTAGTAATAATCCCAGAATTTTACCCATTGTAAACGCCTCTCCAAGTACCAAAATACCAATAACAAAAACCAATGCAGGAGAAAGTGACATAAATGGATAGGCATAGGTTAATTCAAACTTAGTCATAGCCAACATCCAAAAGATAGAAGCAATAAACGCACTTACAAATCCTGAGAAAATCAATGGATCAAATAAAAACTTCACATAAGAAACTATCATTTGCCCCACCCCTTCAGTTGTAGTCAGAGACCAATTTAAATTTGAAATTCTCCACTTTAAAATAACCTGGCCATAGACAGTAAACAGAATGGTTAAAAATATATATAAATATCCCATTGTTAAGTTTTTGATTAAGGCAACAAAGATACGACTAAGTAAATAAAAAGCCAAATAATACTGTTTTTTTAAGAGTACACAAATTGTTTATTAACAGAGATATTTGCACCAAAACAGATTGTTTTTTACTTTAGCCTAAAGAAAATCATAGAAAATAAAAACTCCTCAAACAAATATCATAAAATAAATCTTTATATATTTGCGACTAATATTAAATCAAAAAACAAATAGAATGAGAATCGGCATATTGTATATTTGTACTGGCAAATATGATATTTTTTGGAAAAACTTTTACCTAAGTGCAGAGCGCTACTTTCTACAAGACCAATCTTTCATTCTTGAGTATTATGTATTCACAGATAGTCCTAAACTATACGATGAAGACAATAACAAACATATCCACCGAATAAAACAAAAAAATTTAGGATGGCCTGATAATACATTAAAACGTTTTCACATATTCCTCCGAATAAAACAGCAATTACTACAAGAAACCGACTTTCTGTTTTTTTGTAATGCAAATCTACTTTTCAAACAAAATATTGGGCCAGAAATTATTCCCCTCAAAACAGAGAATCAACTTGTAGGAACAATACATCCAGGTTTCTACAACTCACCTAATTCAGAATTTACATACGAACGCCGATACAACTCAAAAGCATATATTCCCAAAGGAGAAGGAATACACTATTATGCTGGCGGTTTTTCCGGAGGATACACAGAGAGATACTTACAACTTTGCGAAACTATAAAGTCATGGATCGATATAGACAATTCTAAGAAAATTGTGGCAATATGGCATGACGAATCACATATCAACAAATATTTCCTCGAAAACCCGCCATTCACTTTATCCCCCGCTTATTTATATCCGGAAGGATGGTCTATTCCATTCAAAGAAATCATAATGATTAGAGATAAAAGCAAAGAAGAATATGGAGGTCATACCCTTTTACGAAAAAAAGAGCCATGGAGCAGCAAACTCTTACACACTCTCAAAAGATTCTTTCGCCTTCCTGAATAACAAAACAATGTTTTTCTGATTAAAACAAGTTAAACATGAAAGCATATCTCTTTGAATTTCATCAACACATTATAAAAAAATAGGATTCATCAGTAACTCCTTCCAACAATATTCTATTTCATCATCACAAAGCACAACTACTTTTGCAGAATTATCTGCCAACAATGCTCCATATTTTCCCAAAGTACCTTTACTTGTTATTTGATGTTTACAATGTGCTATTAAGAATAAATCCATATATCCTTTATCTGATCCATTTAGATTGACTACCTGACCTTCATCCACAAGCGACAGTTGAGGAAGCAAGACTTTACTAACCCAATCAGGTTCATCCGAAAAGAAATAAAAATAAGCATCAGGAAATCTCATTCTGAACATATCCACCGCCGCTTGAAAATACTTCAATGACGCAGGCTTCCCATAATCAAAAACCTCTACTTTCAAATCTCCTCTACGAACATGGACCGCAACAGAATTGGCCTTCCCATCAATAGCTTGACAAAATTTCTTATTAGGATCATCCAAAACCTCTAAAGACATTTTAAATATAGAATGAAACATTTCCAGCCACAAATTAGCAGGTAGATGATAATAACCGCCCAAATAAACTGGAGGTTGTTTCTGCAAAAAACTAAAATCATCTACACGCTTACCTGTATTATTACCAACGTTATAATACCTTTTCCTATATACATCGACTGCCAAAGCCGAAGCTTCTTTAAATTCAAGATAAGGGAAAGCCCTCAATAAATCAAAGTTACGTACAAACTGATTATTCAAATCACTACCCCATTCTTTATAAAAAGCCAAATCATAGCGCACAGCAAATGCCTGTTGAGCATAATACTGCCCTAATAAATATTGATGCATCTGAGAACAGATTCCTCCATCCAATTGTACGATAACTTTAGGTGAAATCAGAAGTTTTCTCTTCAATAAAGAGTTATAATATTTACATTTCAGTTTTTGAAAAGACATCTTTATAGTTTATTTTTTCTACAATACTGTTTCAACTTCATATACCCCAATAAAGGAGAAAATTTATAATAAGATATGATTTTCAGCTCTTGCTTGGACATTTCATCACGAAGTTCCGGAAATAATTTCAAGCTACCAATTATACGTTTCATATCCTCATTCACATACTCCAGTCTCCGCCATGAAATACTCAAAAAGGTTTTCTGTAAATGCATAACAGCCATTTCCTTCTCCAAAAGTCCATATACCCCTTTTGATTTTAAGAAATTTTCTATCCAATTCTGATAAGCTCTATATTCTTCATACCTAGCTTTATGAACTTGCAATGACATAGCCGTAGAATATCGATTATAATTAAGAATAGGTCCCGCTAGTGACACTACTTTTTTAGCACACAATACAAGCTGAGTTATGGGTATAGCATCTTCCCCAAAAGAAATTTCAGGAACTGTCTGAATTACATTTTCTTGAAACAAACAACTTCTCTGGAAATTTGACCAGACACTCCAATATGCTCGGGAATGAAGTATCTCAAGATAATATTCAAAACCTGACAATGCATCAAATTTCAAATCAACAGACTTTTGAGCTGGTCTATCTTGAAAACAAAAATAGAATGGAGCAGCAACAATATCAGCATCCGTTTCTTCCGCCCGACGAACTAGTCTTTCAATAGCAGTTTCTAACAAAGTATCATCACTATCTAAATGCTGTATATATTTACCATGCGCATGCTCTATTCCTGTTTTTCTAGCCAATGGCAAACCTCCATTGGCTTTATTTATACAAAAAAAACGATTATCTAGCTGCTCATATTTTCTGATTATGGACAGGCTATCGTCTGTGCTACCATCGTTCACAACAATCACCTCTAAAGTCTTATAAGTCTGTTTTATAACACTCATAAAACAAGCATCCAAATAAGCTTCGCTATTATATACAGGAATAATTATAGAAACCAAAGGCAATGAGTCATTCATATCCACAAATATTTAATCACACAATCGCTCAAACAAGGCATACCATTTCTCACCTATTTTATCTGGAGAGTAGTTGCGAGCTTTCATTATTACATTCTTCTGAATTTCCCGGCATTTCTGAGGATTCTGCAGTAATGCTAAAAGTTCTTTGGCATATCTTTTCTTACTAAAAGGAGGAATCAAAACACCATTCACTCCTGTTGGCTCCAAGATTTCACAAACTCCCGCCGTACAATTAAAAGCTACAGGAATCACCCCATTAGCTTGAGCCTCTGTTAGCACTAGAGGCCACCCTTCATAATTCGAAGTCAAACAAAGAACCAAAGAATCATTATAAAAGCGACGAACATCAGCATGATAGCCTGCAAAGACAACACGTTCTAAATGCAATTTTGCTACTAAAGTCTCCAAACGAATCCTTTCATCTCCATCCCCAACTAGTACTAGTTCCCAATCCGGCATTTTCCTATATATTTTATGCCAGATATGAATTAAACGATCAGCCCTTTTATCATCATAAGACATTCGCCCAACAAAAAGCAACTGTTTCTTCTTATCCAAATTTACCTGGGGAATTTCCTTCTCTGAATTAGGAATTACATATATTTTATCTCCAGATTTTGTCATTCCTATCTTTTCAAGCAAATCCTTTTTATAACTTTCACACAATACAGTATAAGCATCAACCAGTTCATAAATTTTAATATGTCTCACACGAATCGGAGAATCATATTTTTTTAACCACATAGTTTTAGGGTATGTCAACATCCACCACTCCAGAGTCTTAAAGAAATCACCTCTAGCTCTAGCTTTCTTTATATAAAAAGAATACAACACCTCCCAAAAAGGTACACTATGGAGGGCAAATACCAATTTACAACAAGTCTGTCGTTTCACCGCCTCTAACAATGGGATAAAAGAACAAACAGGCAATACAAATACATCTATATCAAAAGAGTGAATCACATCAACCACATATTGTATTCCGGAAGCCTCTGTAACGGATACCTTATCAGGCAATTTCAGCACTGTTAATTGAGAGTAATTGCCTTCATTGATATTAGAAGCAAGCACATACACTTCATATCCCCGATTCGAGATATAATTAGCAATATCTATTGTTACTCTTTCTGCTCCACCAGCAGGAAAGTTTTCATGATAAAACAAAACTTTCCTTACATTCATATCCTATTCCTTTTAAATTTATTATAATGTATCAATCGATAAACAGGCCACAAATAAATTATTTTCCACAACTTTTTATAACAACGAGACTCTAATTCTCCTTTTTTCAACAAAGGAAACAATTCCTTCATTCTATGCCTCATATCATTTATTGGCTCCTGAAAATCTCCAGGTTCTACACGTAGCATAATATCTTTAAAAATGGAAAAGCAGATACGCAGCATCATCGTTTGCACTTCACAGAGTTCTTTATCCTTAAACAAACTTTGCCTATTCACAAATTCCACCCGACTAAATTCTGATAGAAAATAGTGATAATAATTAATCGGAGTAATAGTATGACAAATACTATCCAAACGTTCAATATAGTGATAAAAAGATTTATCCACCCACACAATATTAGTACACGTTAGTACCCATTCGTGCATAACGAGACGATCTTCATATAACCTGCCTACAGGAAACTCACGTGTATCAAAAAAGGATTTTTTAAACAACTTGGTACAAACAGAGCAGCTTATTTTTTCCCACATCATATCTCTTATAAAATCCTCACGAGAACACAATTCGACAGAACCTGAATTACGAAAAGGAAAAACACTTTCTTTATAATCAAAATCAAGAACATAATTACAATACGAAAAGTCAGCCTGATATAATTCAATAGCATCCAACATTTCCTGATACATAGTAGGCTCTATATAGTCATCACTGTCAATAAAACCCACATAAGGAGCAGAGGCTACCTTAAGGCCTTCATTACGTGCAATTGACAAACCTGCTTCTGAAAGATGCAAAACTTTTACACGCTTATCTGATCTGGCATACTCATCACAAATATCGGCAGACTGATCTGTTGATAAGTTCTCAACTAATATTATCTCAATTGATTTTAAGGTCTGATTGCATATAGAATCTACACATTTACGCAGGTAATCTGCTGTATTATGTACCGGAACAATAACACTTATTAAATAATTATCCTCCATGCAAAATTTACATATTAATAGATGCAACAAAGATAGCCATAAAATCAGTTTCAACTAAATTTTCATCGTTTTTTATAGAAAAATCCACTTTTACATACTATTTATCATTACTTTTGTCTCTATATAAACTATAAGTATCACAATAAGCTTGATTTCATTCATTAAAATTCATCAGAAATGACCAATATTTTATTTGATATTATTTCAATTCAAGGAAGCATTAATGGAGGTGCGGAATTCACTTTTAGAGTTCTGGAAGAGCTAATAACATTGAAAAATATCCGAATAATAGGTTTATATGATTCAAATATTGAATTTATTGAAAAGGATCTTGACTTTTATCATCAAAAATTATCCAATGTCATAGACATAAACCAGTCCGAAAGCATTAGCCATATCATAGGACAAGAACAAATAGATACATTTTTCATTGGCATAGCACAACGTTACTTCGAGTACAATCTTGAAAATATATTTTGTAAAACAGTTATTGTTATCCACGACATTGGGGATATTGAGACTTATGATAACAAAATATCTATGTTATGGAAAAAGGAAAAACGTTTTCAGCTAAAATTATTCCCCCAAAAAGCAAAGAAAACCCCTTATGATAACTATCAGAAATTAATATTGTTTTGTGAACAGCCTAATGTAAATATAATAACAGTATCAGATTACTCTCAAAGTAGTATTCTATATTATTTCCCCCAATTATCATCTAAGAAAATAGACATACTATATCCACCAATGAGAAAAATTATCATTGAAGAATCTATAGAGAATGACACACTAAGAAATTTTTTACTCACTGGCAGATCTTATTTTTTGCTTTTAAACATACATAGAAAAGACAAAAATGCTCAAATGGTACTAGAAGTATTCAAACGTTTTGCCACTGAATACGACAGCAGTCTTGTAACCACCGGAGGAGGTGAAAAGCTGTTCCCTCAACATATAAACCTCCCATTACTATCGCCTTCAGATTTAGGTCATGCTTATAAAAATGCTTACGCCCTCATCTTTCCTTCTCTTCAAGAAGGATTTGGCTACCCACCACTAGAAGCTATGGGATATGGAGTTCCCGTAATCTCATCAAATGTATGTTCTATGCCTATTATTTTGTCCAACAGCGCTCTTATGTTCTCCCCATTTTATAAAAACGATCTTTTCATGAAGCTTAAAATGTTCAGAAAAGATTACCTCTTTTATAAAGAACAAGCAAATATCAGATATGGAATTATCATCCAAAAGCAACAAAGTGATTTCAATACATTAATAAAGAAAATCATTGGTTAATAGCCTCATCTTTTAAAAATTCAGTTGCTTTTCGAGTTTCTTCCAAATAGCGAAATCCCCATTTCAAATCAGGTTCCAAATGGTTGCCTTCTGCCCATTCATTCCAAGCATTGACAAAAACGAAATTCTCGTCTTTACTATAAGGTACAAATTTATTCATAACCGAACATAACCATTTACCGTATTTTTCGGGAGTACTCTTGTCTAAAATAAACATTTTTTGCTTTCGACGAGAAGTATTATCCCACATTGGAGTAACCCCCGGATACATTTTATAGTCAGGAAAAGGAGTTTTACAGATATAATCTACATATTCCGAGTAATCAATCTTTTTCTTTTTACATGTATTAAAAAGGTGACGATTTATATTATAAGCAAACTTCCGTAATGGATTTCTCTTTTTTTGGAATTCATTCATTTGATGAGTGAAAGGTTGAAACTCTACGGCAGCATCAAAACCATCCTGAAGGTATTCTTCTCCATAACAATCCATAGTTTCGACGCGACATAAATACAACTCCACTCCTTTACTAGAAGCTTCTTCCCTCCAAACTCGAATAGTCTCTTTCATATTCGGGAAAAGCATGGAACGATAAATTAAAAATACAGGTTTACCGTCTACTCTTATATATCGAGAATCACTAAACACGTTATCTAATAGATAACGGATATGCGCACGATCATCCTCTTCCGAGTAATTTTGAGCAATCAAAATATGACGGCTCCCACCATCCCATGCCCGTGTCCAATTTTCATTAGCCCAACAAAGCATAAATGGAAAATCAGGGTTGCCAGAAGATAATACTTCGTCTAGTGGTCTTTCCATCAATTGATGACCATTGAACCAATAATGATAATAACAAAAGCCATTAATCCCGTACATTCGAGCCATATCAGCTTGCTGCTGACGAACTTCTGGAACACGCAGATCATAGAAACCCAAATCTGCTGGTAAATGCGGCTGATAATGCCCACGATAAAGGGGCCTAGCCTTGACCACATTTCTCCATTCAGTAAATCCCTTGCCCCACCATTCATCATTTTCAGGAAATGGATGATATTGCGGCAAATAAAATGCTATAATTCTTTTGTCAACCATATCTTTCTTTATTACACCTCACAATTCATTACAACCTATCTCTATCTCTTGTAGGTTGCCATGGATTCAAAAAACTCATGTATTTATTAACCCGTTCCCATCTATATGTCCACATACTTGTTCCAAAACACCCTTTCAGTTTTTCAAACAACAACAATCTCATTTTCGGATCAACTTTTGCACGCTTTATGTTTTTATAAAGCATTCCATGCCGCATCAAACGTTTATAACGCCCTATTAGATAAGAAAATGATTCAACATAATGTACTACTTGAATATCTTCAAGAATCGCATTACCCGAAGCGTTACCCTCAACAGTTGTACTTGTTGAATGCAATCGAAAAAGGTTTAGTTTTTCATATAATTCAACAACACTCCCTTGCCTCGCCATCTCTATCCAAAAAAGCCAATCACCGCTATAACGCATTGAGAAACAAGACAAATCCTTTATCTGTTCAAAACATTGTTTACGAAAAACAACGCCGCTAGCATTGTAAATATAATTACGCCAATAAAGATTATGTTTTATATAATCTTCACCATCAAAAATACCTATATTGTGAGGACGACGTAGTTGTTTTGAAGTCCAACGGTCAAAATCAGTAGATAGCAGATTCCCTTTCTCGTCAATACAATGTGAACCTAAAAAACAGAAAGAAGCATGGGGATATTGATTTAAAACAGAAACTGCTCTCTCCAAAAAAGAAGATTCAGCCGCATCATCACTCTCGGCAATCCAAATATACTTTCCACGGGATAAACTAATCCCTTTTTGCCATTGAATAAAAGGGCTCCCTGTATTGATCGAGTTAATCTCCAAACGAGTAACGCGAGGATTAGCACTATAATGATTTAAAATTGATACACTATCATCAGTTGAAGCATCATCCAATAATATAATCTCATAATCCGCACATGTTTGTGCCAATACTGACTCAATACGTTGTTGTAAAAAACGAGCATAGTTATAATTAGGGATGATTACGCTAACTTCCACCGGATGATTTTCCATTACAAACACACTATTTATCATTGGTTATTAGAACAAACTAATAGCAAAGATAGGGATATTATTCTTAAAAAGAACGCTAACCCTCTAATGTTTAGCAAAAAAGCCTTTAACGTTTGTCACAACCAAATAAAATGTATACATTTGTAGAATTTTAGTGCAAGCCCCCTTAACTATTTAACTAACTTAGTAATAATTATATGAATAAACCAATGGCGAGCAACATAAGTACATCGCGCTTCAGACTGGCCTCCATCCGCAACAAAGCTATTGCGAAAGCATCTAAAGAATATATTATACAAATTGACGGAGATATCGTCTTACACAAAGATTTCGTCAAAGATCATGTACGTTTTGCCAAAAGAGGTAGTTTCGTAACTGGTAGCCGTGTATTAATCCGGGAAGGCTTAACGAGAAAAATGTTAGCAGAAAAAAACTGCATCATTTCCATTCACGACAAAGGTACTAAAAACACAATCAACGGAGTACATTTACCTTGGTTGAGTCCACTACTTCAACATTATCGTCAATGGGATGTTTCTTACTCGAGAGGATGCAATATGGCTTTCTGGAAAGAGGATTTGTTAAAAGTCAATGGATACAATGAAGCTATAACCGGATGGGGAAGTGAAGATCATGAATTAGTATGCCGCCTTATCAACAGCGGTGTACGCAAGCGTACCATCAAATTTGCGGGAATCGTATTCCATCTTCATCATGAACTACATGGAACAGATAATTTGAGCAACAACCGCAGTATTTTGAACGAAACAAAAGTCAGGAAACTAACCTGGTGCGATAAAGGAATCATACAAAACTAATATGGAAAAGAATTTGAACTTTTTAGATCGA
>PPYF01469692.1_pt1 | contig 22939 bp, 21 predicted proteins | sample 1559871 | NCBI WGS metagenome assembly PPYF01 (sample SAMN08240021, study PRJNA423297) | Human gut metagenome, whole genome shotgun sequencing project.
GCTGCGCCACGCGGGACAGCATCGCCCGCGCCCCGCCGCCTCCGTCCGTCGGCGTTTCCTCTACGCCTGTCAGCACGCCGTCCTCCAGCACGCCCGACTTGATGTATGTCCCTCCGATGTCGATACATGAGATTTTCATTTGTTCGCTCCTTGCCGTTCCGGCGCAGATGCGCCGTGGTATTCCGTCTTTGTCACGCCTCCTGTGCGTCTTTTAGGAGCAGCAGCAGGATATCGTCCCAAGCGCGGGGCAGCTCTTCATGGGTAAAGTCAGGATAGACCACCAGCTCCTTTGGCGCGGCGATTTTATTGTATACCGCAAATTGCGTGCTGGGCGGGCAGATGGTATCGCAAAGACCCGTATACATACGCACAGGGTTGCGGAGTCTTTCCGCCATCCATTGGATGTCGATGTATCCCAGACGACCGAAAAATGCGTCTTCGGTCTGGTGCTGATTCAAGCCTCTCGAATGTGAAAAGCTTCCCTGGCGCTGGAGCGTGGAACGTACGCTTGCCTGGTCCAATCATTCCCACCACCTCAGCAAGGGCTATGAGATACTGACCGCTTCTGCCGAAGCAGTCAGTATGATTTCTCATGTCCACACCCTCAATCGTTTGTAAATACAGGTTCTTAGTTTGTGTGAGCTTGAAATAAGGGGACTCACAAAATGTGTGTGAGTTTTTCCAGAATTAGGTCTGCCAATTGGCGATGTCCTTTCTGAGTCAGGTGCATAAAGTCTACTTGATTGAATTCACAGCCAGCAGCATCCAGAAAATGGATGCCCAGCAAATCCGCCTTTTGTCTATAATAAATTGCCAACTTTTCCGTCTTCTCTACACTGCCAACTCCCATTTCATCAGCCACAACAGATGTTTCAACCCCCTTTCCTACAGGAGGAGGAGAAATAATCAACAGATTGGGTTTTGTGCCAGGGGCCCAACAATCTGTACCCATGGCTTTTCGGCAAAGCCGCTCCATGCCACCCGCAATGGAGGCCGCACTGGCATTGAAACGTTCTTTGCTGTCATTTGTACCCAGCATAATGATAAGGAGATCGATATATTCGTGACTTTTCAAAAGGGCAGAAACATAGGAGAATACATCCATATTTTCATGCAGTGGATCAGCAAATACAGTGGTACGCCCGGAATGGCCTTCCTCTGTCACCAGATAACCTACTCCCAGTCCCTTTTGCAGCAAACAAGTCCAGCGTTCTTCCTCATTAAAACGAATACCTCCATCAGCACAATCAGACGGTTCGGCACAATAGCCATGAGTGTTGGAATCACCAATGCATACAATATGTTTTTTCATCGTAAACCTCTATTTTAAATGTTCTAATTCATGATTGAGAACATATTTTTTTAAAATACTGTTCTCTTGCCAAAAACACCAAGCCATGAATACCAGCATACTTTCCTAGGGAAGACATTCGAAGATCAGGGAAGGGCCAAAGCGACTTTTGAAACAGCGCTTTTAGGTGGCGGGCAAAGCAGTCGCCAAAGGGCACATAATCTCCACCAAAGACGATATGATTGATCGAAATAAAACTCATATAATTGTAAGACAGAACAGCCAGTCGATAGCAGATATCATCTATCAGTCTGCAAACCATGGGATTTCCTATCTTATATGCCTGAATGATATCTTCAAATTGAATTTGTTTGTATTCTGTAAAGGCGGAATCTGCTCTTTGCAGGCATTCTTTTTTTAGGTATTCAATGCATACCACCTCCTCTAGTCTCCTACCATTGCAACCGTTGAGTGGGTCAAAATTGCAGGAAATTTCACCTGCACTGAAATTCTCACCCATTAACGGTTTTCCGCTCAGAATGATGCCTGATCCGATGCCCAGCCCTGCGTGAAGGTAGAATAAGTTTTCCTCCTGTTTTCCAGCGCCACATATCCATTCACCAAGTGTTGCTGCCTTAACATCATTATAAACAATTACTGGAAAGGAAAAAACATCTGCGATTGCCTGCTTCAGATTTAACTGCCACCATGGTGGACCATTGCAACTAGTGCTGTAATGAATCAGTTCACCATTTGCATTGAAAACACCAGGAGCTGCAACAGCAATGCAGTAAACAGTATCTTGTCTTTCCCCAAGAGATTGTAGCAACATCCGTATTCCTCCTAATAGCAAATCACAACAAGACTCAATAGGTGCTTCGGGAGAAATCGTAATGTCGAAAGAGTTTAAGATAGTGCCATTTAAATCTAATAAAGCGAAGACAGGGTCAGAAAAATTGAGGCTCACAGCAATAATCAACCGGTGCGCAGGATTAAAACGGAGCAAAACAGATTTTCTCCCACCGGAAGGCCCAGGAGAGCCAACGCCCCGTTCATCTACAATTCCCAAATCCAGCAACGGTTTTAAATTATCGGAAACAGCAGGCTTACTCAAATGTAATTCTCGGGAAAGTTGTGTTCGAGAGGTAGTATCAGATTGAAAAATGGCATCTAGAATCAAACGCTGATTCACATATTTGATATCAGTCGCGTTAAGTGCATGCTTCAAATAGTCATCTCCTTTGAGTTATAAATTCAGTATAACTAACCAAGAGAAAAAAATCAATATCGGATATGGCTGATTACAAAAAAACACAATTATTTTACTATACATTGTGCATAAAAGCAGTGAATCAGTTTTTCAAAATAATACAATTGACTATTTAGTGCAAATTATGATAATATATAGCCATGGGTTGATAATTATAATTTACCAACTAGATGCTTACAGATTTGAAGCACAATAAGCAAGTTCTTATTTTATTCTTTATAATTAAAGCTCTTGTAGTGTTTGCTTAGAAATGTATTTATTGACACTCCAACATTGACAAGTTTATTGTTTGTTGTAATAAACTCTCCGACTTACTCGACTTACAGCATTCCTCTTGCGGATAGAGGTCAACTGAAGCTGTTGCAGAGTACGACGTGCATAAATTATCCTACAAAAGCAATATGGTGCGAACTAGTTCCTATATGTTCGTCTAACCGGCGAATAGATTTGGCTGCTCCTCCTCAATGCTGGCACTACACTCTTTTAGGTGAAAAGCGCAGTATTTACACACCTTTATTTCGAATGATTGCTCCTTTGGCTATGGGCTAGTTATAAATGAGGCATTGTCGGGTTACACGCTTCAATGTTGCCGTATAGGTGGAGGGGCATCAGATGTTTTACGAACCTAGAAAACCTTGGTCTTCAAGGTTTTCTAGGAGGGCCTAGTAGTTATAATTATGGAGGGAAAATAATGAAGAGATTTCTTGCAATGTTACTGGCGTTAGTCATGGTGTTATCTATGACTGCATGTAGCCCATCTCATGAAACTGACTCTGAAGAATCCAATACCGTTACTTTAGACGCTGGTGCTTCAGTCAGCGAAGGCCAGACCTATACTGGAAAGACTTTAACGGTTCTGTATATGTCTGGTGTTTATGCTGATGCCGCCCGTGCCATGGTTCCTGAATTTGAGTCGGCCACTGGCGCTAAGGTTGAGGTTGTTGATTATCCCTACCTGACCTTACATGAGAAGGCGTTGCTGGACCTAACCTCATATACCGGATCATATGATGTCATCGATGTTGCTTCTCAGTGGGACGGTGAGTTTGCGCCTTTTTTGGAGCCTCTAACAGATTACATTGCCCGCGATGACTATGACATGAGTGTATTCATTGATAACGTTTTGGCAAATTGTGGTGATTGGCAGGGAACCATTATTGGTATTCCTAATGCTTCTACTCCTCAGACTTTTGCATACCGTACCGATCTTCTTCCTAACGGGATTCCAGATACTTGGGATGAGTATCGTAAGGCTTTAGCTGATGCGCAAAATCTGGAGGAAGGCATTTATGGAGTAACCGTTTCGCAGGTTTCTGGTCAACTGGGAGGTGTTTTCGACTATGTCCTATGGTCTATGGGCGGGAATTGGGCCGACGAGGACTGGAACATAACCATCAATTCCGATGAAACACGGGCTGCGCTGGAGCATCTGTATGCCTTGAAGGCTCTATCTGACCCAGCAAACTTGGCATGGGGTGTTGATGAATCAATCCAAGCATTTTTGGATGGGAAAGCCGCCGTTTGTGAGACTTGGCCTTCCTTGGGCATTGTTCAAAGAGGTGATGACCCTGCACAGTCCAAGATTGTTGGCAAATGGGCATTGGATGTACTGCCTCATGAAAAGACTGGACTGACTCTGCTGTCTGCATGGGATGTGGCTATTCCTTCCGGCTCCAGTAATAAAGATCTAGCTTGGGAGTGGATCAAAATGTATACTAGTTACGACAAGCAGAATGAATTTTATGATAATCACGGCATTTTGAGCCCCCGCAAGGAATTTTGGGAACAGGAAAAGATGGCAAATCAATCCGCTGTTCGCGATGCCTTGGATACTGCCAATATGTGGTGGCGCATTCCTGCTTCTGTTGAGGCTGATTCGATGATTAATACCATTGTTGGAGCTTACCTGTCCGACCAAATCGATTTGGAAACTGCTGTGACGCAATTGGAGGATGCCTTGAACACGGCTCTGGAGAATTCACCGCCAGCGGAAAGTGTTAAAAACTACAACCACTGATTGATTCAAAAGCTCTGTAGACCTTTTTTGCCCGGAGAGAAAAACTCTCCGGGCAAAATCAATGATAGATTTCTAACAGACTGCATTGGAGGTTGATTTGGTATGGGATTACAAAAGAAGAAACGCGAAAAATTCGCGTGCTGGGCATTTTTGACACCGACCTTAATTTTTCTCGCTGTTACCGCACTGTTTCCACTTCTGTACTCCGTTTACTTAAGCTTTTTTCGCGTCAAGTTGAATATGCCTAACCAGAAACCCGTTTTTGTGGGTTTAAGCAATTACATCAAAATGATTTCTGACGACATGTTGCATGTCAGCACATGGAATACTATGGTATTTGCGTTCATCTCCGTGGCGTTAGAAGTAATTCTTGGCTTGATGGTGGCCATGGTTATTTGCTCGGATAAGATGTGGTCTCGAGTAGTCACCTCTTTGTTTATGATTCCCATGATTATGGCTCCGGTCGCTATCGGTACACTGTGGCGGATGATGATGGATGCTTCTACCGGTGTTCTGAATTATTTCCTAAGCCTTTTTGGTGTTGGCTCCATCCAATGGCTGGCAGATCCCACAATGGCGAAGATTTCTGTATTGTTGGTCAATGTCTGGCAACTGACCCCTTGGGTTACTGTTATCTGCTCTGCTGGTCTGAAGGCATTGCCCCAGGATTGTATTCAAGCGGCCTTGGTGGATGGCGCTAATCCTCAACAGATTTTCTGGAAAATCGTTCTTCCCCTAATTAAGCCTGTTTTAGTCATTGTCATCATGATGCGTTTCACGGACGCATTCAAAGTCTTTGATACCATTTATACCATGACCAATGGTGGCCCTGGTACAGCTACTGAGATGTTGCCTAACTTTATCTATAAACAAGGCCTTAAATATTATGATGCTGGTTATGCCGCAGCTTTGGCTATTGTTTTTGTTCTTCTGATGGCCTTAATAACTCTGTTTTTCCTGCGGCTGAGAAAGAAAGAGGAGGAGAACGTATGGTGAAAAAGCACGGAGCCAAGGACATTGCATCCACTGACTATATCATTAGTAATTTTGCTGGACCTTATGTAAAGTTGGGATTGCTTATTTGCAGTTTAGTGGGCGTCCTCTTTCCCTTGTACTGGCTTTTGCTCAGTGCGTTCAAACTGGAGAGCGACCATCGGTCGTATCCTCCTGTGTTTATTCCAAGAGAAATCACTTTCGATCACTTTATTGAAGTTTTCACGCAAAATCAGTTGCTGGAGAATCTAACTAATTCAACAATCATTTCTATCATAACTACATTTATTACTCTGTTGATTGGAAGCATGGCTGCGTATGCGGTGCAGCGTGGCTCTCTAGGGAAGAAAACAAGGACTTTATTCGGCTTGTGGTTTATGGTTCAAAAGATGTATCCCGCCATTGCTACCGCAATTCCAGTCTATCTGGTGATGCGAAGCCTTCGGTTGATTGATACTCTGACAGCTATGATCATTATGAATACCAGTTTTAATCTTCCCCTTGTTATCTGGCTGATGATGGGCTTTTTTGAGCAGATTCCCTATGAATTGGAGGAATCCGCGATGCTGGATGGGTCCAGCTTTGTCCATCGGTTTTTCCATGTGATTTTGCCTATTACTAAACCGGGTTTGGTGGCATCTGCTATTTTAACATTCACTGCTACTTGGAATGAGTTCCTGTTTGCCGTTATTCTCAGCATCAATAAAGCGAAAACTCTGCCTGTTGTTATCGCTGGTTTTATCACTGATCGAGGCCTTGCCTGGGGTCCAATGGCAGCTACATCTATGGTAACGTTGGTTCCTGTGGTTATTTTGACCTTACTGGTTCAAAAAGACTTTGTTAAGGGTATGGCGATGGGTGCTGTCAAGGGGTGAATTTGAACCGCTCCCCGTTAAGACAATGTCACTTAGATAAGCGTTACAGAGACTAAAATAACAGCTACCGACTCTGCTGGAAAGAGAGTTTTCGGTAGCTGTTGCTTTTTTAGGCATGCAAATACAGGTGTTCCTTGTGAGCGCTCGTGTAATTGAGATGTAAATACGATCATCCACGCATACTCCACTTTACATCAATCCCACAAGAAAAAGGATTGAGCCAAATTTTTCTCAGTGGGGCACCTCCCCGATGTTTGCGGGGTTGGATGCGACCCAATGCACGATGCTGCTGCGGGATTTGAGCGCCGGGCAAAAGGAATACGAGAAAGGGTAGACATTCCTGCGTACCGGCCAGCGGGTGACTGCGCTGGGGTTTGTGCTGCGGGACGTAGTCAATCTGGTGCGCCGGGATGCGTGGAGCAACAAGAACGTTCTGGCACATATGGGGCCGGGGCAGATGTTTGCCGAAGCCCATGCCTGTGTACTGGACGCGACGCTGCTGGTGGGCATGACTGCGGCGGGGCCAATCTTCGTGTTGTTTCTGGAACCAGATCGTTTGTGGCGCGAAGCCATGCTGGCCAACGAGCCGCATCTGCAATTTTTGCACAACCTTCTGCAGGCGACAACTGCCAAAAATCTGGTGATGACCCAGAAAATCGGCCACATCACCCCGCACACCATTCGGGAGCGCCTTCTGCCCCACCTTTCCGCCGAAGCCGTGCGTCCGGGGCGGATGCGTTCGACATCCCGTTCAATCGGTAGCAGTTGGAGGATTATCTGTGCGTGGAACGCAGTGCATTGTCCAGCGAACTGAGCCGAGCGCAGAGAGACGGTCTGCTCCGGTTTCACAAAAAACACTTTGAACTGTGCCGTCCGGCGCAGAAACAGGTACCAAAGATACCTTAAAAAAAGCGCGATTTTACGGTTTTTTTGCACAAGAAAGAAAGTTTGTGCATTCAGACCATGAAATTAGTCTGATTTTAGAAGCTTTGCACAATCGCTGGAAAGTACTTCCAGTAACAAAATTCTGCGAATAAAAAAGTAACAGTAAAAAATTAATGTCCGTAAAATCAAGGGTTTTCCATGGTTCGAGAGAGAAAGCCGTTCTTTTTTTCGAAAATCCGGAAACAAATTTACCATAAGATGCTTTGAAATTAGGAATTTTTGAAAAAAACAGTAATTTTATAAACGGAAACTGTTCGCATTTAACAAGAAAAGCTGCTTTTACAAAAGTTTTTTTGTCTGGTATAATATAGAAAACGTTTACTGAACCGAAAGGGACAGAGCTCATGAGCGAAAACAGAAAATGCACCATTGTAGATGTGGCCCGGGCGGCGGGTACGTCCACAGCAACCGTATCACGGATTTTAAGCGGTAGCGATTACCCCATCAGTGCACAGCTGCGGAAAAAAGTGATGCAGGTGGCGCAGGATCTCAATTATAAGCCCAATTTGATTGGAAAAATGCTTCAATCGGGCGTGGGTGAAAAAGAGATCGGCGTGGTTCTGCCATCCATTGTCAACCCCTTTTACGGGAGCCTGATGTCTGCGGTGGAGGAAGAATGCGTTCAGCGTTCTTATGTGCCGATTCTGTGTCTTTCGCAGAACAGCAGCCGGCTGGAGTCGCAGCACATTGAAATGCTGGGGCAAAAACAGGTATCCGGAATTCTGCTGTCCTGCATGCACATGGACGAGGCGCTGATGGACAAGCTTCGCCGGCTGGAGATTCCCTGTGTGCTGTTTGACCAGACCTATGAGGAATATCCAGGGCTCAATGTGGGGTTTGACTTTTACCAGGGCGGCCTGCTGGCCACCCGCTATCTGATCCAGTGCGGACACAGAGATATCGCTTTTGCCAGCGGTCCCATGGACCGGCGCAGCCGTAAACAGCGCTTTGAAGGGTATAAGGCGGCTCTGCGGGAAAACGGGATCCGGTTCAATTCCAAACGGCTGCTTCTGTACGAAGGTTCGACGGACGCAGGCGCGGAGAACTCGGAGTTCCGCAACGGATACGAACTTGGAAGGATGCTTTTACAGGGCGAATACCTGCCGGACGCAGTGTTCGCCATCAATGATATGACGGCCATCGGCATGATCCAGTGTCTGAAGACCAATGGCGTGTATGTGCCGGCGGATGTTTCGGTGATTGGATTTGACAACATCTATATCAGCGATTTTGTGGAACCCGCGCTGACAACCATCAGCCAGCCATCGCATGAGATGGGCCGAAAGGCTGCCCGTATGCTGCTGGATGCCATTGAGCAGCCCGGATGCGCCCAGGAAAACGTAGTGATGGAACCGACGCTCGTCGAGCGGCGATCCGTGAGAAAGGTGTATAGAAGGTTAAGGAGGTAATCGCTTTGATTGAAAAACAGTATGACAAAGTGGATCTGAAAATTTTTGATACGCGCGCCGAAATGGGCCGTGTGGCAGCCGAGGAAGCCGCTTCCTGCCTGCGGGAGCTTCTGGAGAAAGAGCCGGAGATCAACTGCATTTTTGCGGCTGCTCCCTCGCAGTCGGAGTTCCTGGAAGAGCTGTGCAAACAGCCCGGCATCGACTGGACCCGGGTGAACGGTTATCACATGGACGAGTATGTGGGACTGTCGCTGGGCCACGAAAAATCCTTTAATCATTTCCTCAGCGAATCCATTTTCAACAAGGTCCCGTTCAAGAGCGCGAATCTGATCGATGGGTCCCGCCCGGTGGAAGAGGAAACGGCCCGCTACGGCCAGCTGCTGCGCAATGCTCCCACCCATGTGACGTTTATGGGCATCGGTGAGAACGGACACATCGCGTTCAACGATCCCCCTGTGGCGGACTTTGAGGACAAGGAAGTCATTAAAAAGGTAAAACTGGATCTGGTATGCCGCCAGCAGCAGGTGCATGACAAATGCTTTGACACGCTGGATGAAGTGCCCGAGTATGCACTGACCGTGACGGTGCCCCGCCTGATGGCCAGCCAGTATATTTTCTGCATTGTGCCGTCTGACAAAAAACACGATGCCACGGTGGCGGCTCTGACCGGCCCTGTGAGCACGGCCTGCCCGGCCAGCATCCTGCGCCGTACGGACAATGTGCGTATGTACATCGATAAAGCCTGCGCGGGAAATCTGGCGAAATAACACAATGCCTAAAAGGAGGAGAACATGAAACTGAAGTCCCCGAACGTATGGTTCATTTTTGGTACAGTCCCGGTGCTGGTGCTGGACTTTGTTCTGGGCGCCTGGTTTGCCCGCGGGATGGTTTGGCTGAGCGTTGTGCTTCTCCTTCTTGGACTGCTTGCGGCGGTAGCACTGGTGCGGAAATTTATCGTTATGCCCAAACCCAGAAACCGCTACGGCACGCCCGAACCGTTTGCCCTGGAACTGCCCATCAACTGCAACGCGGAATTCTATCACTGCCCGGAAATGGCCAAATACGAATTTCTGCACCGTACAGTGGAAGTGGTCAGCCCGCTGTGGAACGGTAAAAAACCTTTTCAGGTTATGATCAATCCGACACTGGCGGAAAAATACGGGCAGGATTTTGAGAAAGTGGCGGTGGTGCGCGAACTGGAAAATTTCCGGCGCAAAAACAGCCTGAAATCTCTGGTGGGGTTGCTGCTCCCCGTGGAAGTGCTTGCGGCGGCGGTGCCGGCAGCAGTGGCTTTTGGCCCGCAGCTGGAAGCGGTGCTGGGATCCTTTGTGCTGTATTTTGCAGCGCCTTTTGCGGCGGTGGCGGCTTTTGGCGGCTGCCTGTATCTGTGGAACCGCACCATTTCCATCCAGGACAAGCAATTGGACGCTTTTTTACTTGGCTACTTTTCAAAGGAGCAAGTGAAACAGTATATTCAGGTAACTGAAAAAATGAATGCGGAAGGAGGGAGCGAAAAGAGTCGTGTATTCACAGAGCATTACCGGGATGACCGGCTGAAAGCTCTGGACACAAACAAACATTGAACCAAATCAAGAAGGAGGAATTCAAAACATGGCAGAAACAATGACAATGCATTGGCTCGACTGGGTAGTGGTCGCACTGTTCTTTGTGCTGGTCCTGTGGGTCGGCATTCGGTCCGGCAAGAACATTAACAGTTCCACGGACTTCTTTGTTGGCGGCGGCAAGATCCCCTGGTGGATGTCGGGCATTTCCCATCACGTATCCGGTTACTCCGGCGTAGTATTCGTAGGGTATGCAGGCATCGCGTATGCGCAGGGCATGTCCATCTACTTCTGGTGGGCGGTCAACATCGCTCTGGCAACGGCCTTGGCTTCGGTGACCATCATCCCCCGCTGGCCGCGTCTGCGCCGCGCGCTGGGCATCGAGTCCCCGACGGAATACTTGCAGATGCGCTATAACCGCGCTGCTCAGTTGCTGATTGCCATCTCCGGTATCGGCAGCAAGCTGCTGGACGTTGCTGCAAAATGGACTTCCATCGGTATCCTGCTCCACGGCTTTACGGGTATGCCCATTTGGGTCGGCGTTATCGTCTCCGGCCTGATCTCTTTGATTTACATCGCCATCGGCGGCATTCTGGCCGACCTGTGGACCGACTTTATCCAGTTCATCGTGCAGGTGATTGCAGGCCTGGCTCTGTTCATCGGCGTTATCATGAAACTGGGCGACTATGGCCTGAGCATCTTCAGCGTGTTCAGCGCTCTGCCCGAAGCAAACGTGTCCGTGTTCAACGCCGGCCGCGGCCAAGGCTCTCTCAGCTGGACCCTGCTGTACTTCTTCGTTATTTTCTTCAGCTACAGTGGTGGTACCTGGAACCTGGCTGCTCGCTTCATTTCTACCAGCAACGCCAAGGAGGCCAAAAAAGCAGGTCTGTTCTCCGCAGCTCTGTATCTGGTTTGGCCGTTCATCCTGTTCTTCCCCATGTGGTGCGGGCCCCTGCTCTTCCCGGGCATGGATCAGGCCACTGCGGAAGCCAGCCTGTATGCAACTTTGACCAACACCTTCCTGCCGGTTGGCATGGTCGGCCTTGTGTTGGCATCCATGTTCGCCAACACCATGACCATGTGCAACTCCGACGCGAACACTATCTCTGCGGTGTTGACCCGTGACATCCTGCCCATCTTCAATCCGAAGATCCTGCAGGCCAGCGAACGCAAATCTCTGTGGTATGCGCGTATCACCACCATCATTTTCACTGCTCTGACGGTATTTGTGGCTCTGTTCAGTGACTATTTCGGTGGTGTTACCGGTCTGATTCTGACCTGGTTCTCCGCTCTGCTGGGACCGACGGCCATTCCCCTTCTGCTGGGCCTGTTCCCCGCGTTCAAGTACTGCGATGCGAAAGCCGCCATCATCTCCGTGCTGGCCGGCCTGGGCGTATTCGTACTGACCAAGATGGGCTTCACCATGGAAGCGGACATCGCGCTGATTGCTCCTCTGGCGGTATCCTTCGTATTCTATGCGGGCATCGGCTTGATCAACAAGTATGCCCTGAAAATGCAGGTGAAACCGGAAGTCGAAGACCTGATGGTAAAATTGGGCAAAGACGAATAAGGGTAAAAGAAAGGATCCCCGGCCGAAACGGCCGGGGATATTGTGAACTGAAATGGATATGAATGAACGGAAAGCGTTTTATGTCAGCCAAATTCAGGACAATTTCCTGCCGTACTGGCTGAAATTTGTCGACCGGGAACAGGGCGGCATTTTGAATTGCATCCACAACAACGGCGACCAGCGCCTCAGTGACAACAAATTCACCTGGTCCCAGGGACGCTGGCTGTGGGTGCTGGCGCGGGTGTACCGTCTGGCGAAACAGGGAGTTCTGCCCAAGGTGGACCCGGCGGAACTGGAGCCCCTGATGGATGAGACCTTCCGTTTTCTGGCGGACAAATCCATTTACGGGCCGGAGGACATCTGTTGCTATCTGCTGACGCGGGACGGCGAGAAACTGGTGGACGAGCCCACTGGCCGTTATGACGCCAGCATTTATGCGGACTGCTTTGCGCTCATCGGCAGCGCGCAGTATGCGAAAATGACACAAAACACCGAGGCGGCGGACGTGGCGCACCGGTTGTATCGCAGCATTACAAAGCGGGTGGAGCGCGGCGACTTCCTCACCGAGCCCTATCCCGTCCCCGATGGATATCAGGTCCACGGCATTCCCATGATTCTGGTGGACACCGTGCAGGAGTACATGGATATGCGCCGTTCCTTCGGCCTGGATGTGGCCGAGCAGGAATCGTATGTGCGCGGCAAGGTCCATTTCATTCTGGATGTGCTGTACGACGGCGACGGCTTAATCCGCGAGCATCTCTCGGATGACAAGAGCTATACCCGTCTGCTGGACCGGCACATCAACCCCGGCCACACGCTGGAGGACGCCTGGTTCCTGCTGGAATTCCTGGAGGAGTACGGCGAACTGGACAAATACCTGCCCCGCATTGCGCAGATCGCAAAGCGCACCTTCCACTTGGGATGGGACGAGAAATACGGCGGCCTGCTTCGGTTTGTGGATCGGGAGGGCGGCGCGCCCAGGGGTGACTGCATCGGCACACCGTATGAGGAGCTGGTGAAGGATACCTGGGACATGAAGCTCTGGTGGCCGCATTCCGAACTTCTGTACATCTTCTCGTATCTGTATCAGCTCACCGGCGACGAGGAGTTCGAGGCGCTGTATCAACAGTCTGCGGATTATGCCTTCTCCACCTTCCCCAACAAGGAATTGGGCGAGTGGGTGCAGATTCGTCAGCGGGACGGCAGCCCGCAGGACAAGCTGGTGGCGCTGCCGGTAAAAGATCCTTTCCACATTTTGCGCGACTTTATCAAAGTGGTGGAACTGTATGAGAAAGAGGGAAAAGCGGAATGAACATGGAGCTGGGAACAGCCAAGCGAGTCATCACCCCGCCTCGGCCGGTCCGGCTGGCAGGCTATGCCACCCGGACCACCCCCTTTGACAGCGTGCGGGAGGATATTTATGTCCGCGTGCACGACTATCGCTGCGGTTCGGCCCGGGCGGTTCTGGTCTACGGCGATCTGCTGTGGTGGAACAGTGAGTTTGTCGCCATGGCGCGGCCCCGCCTTGCAGCGGCGCTGGGGGTGAAGGAAGAGCAGATCCTGTTCACCGCTTCACACAACCACAGCGGCCCGGGTACCGGCGGCAACTTTACGCCTCTGCTGGAGACAGTAGACGCAGAGTACACCGAATTTTTGTACACGCAGGTGGAGACCGCCGCGTGCGCAGCGGCACAGAACGTGGAGCCGGTGCGCGGAACCGTGCACCGGGGCGAATGTGCCCTGAACGTGTACCGCCGGGTGCACACGCCCGACGGGATTGCCATGTGGCCCAACTACGACATGCCGGCCGACCATCATCTGACGGTGGTGCGTCTGGAGCGGGCAGACGGAACCGTGAAGGGTGTTCTGTTGCACTATCCCTGCCACGCAAACCTCGCCAACGGCAATGCGGTGCATCCGGACTATCCGGGCGCCGCGCTGCGTATGCTGGACGAGACGTTCCCCGGTAGCGTGGGCGTGTTCCTGCAGGGCTGTACCGCAGACCTGCGGCCCAACAGCGTGCTGGGCGAGCGGTTCGTACCGCAGAGCTATGAGGGCGTGCAGAATTTTGCACGGCAGTTCACGGCGCATTGCGAGGCACTGCTGCAAAGCGAAGGCGCCGCGCTGGGCGAGAAGGTTTTCATCACCCGCACCACCCGACAGCTACCGCTGGACCAGACGGGTTTGGAGCAGTCCATGGAAGAGGCGAAAAGCGGAGATGAGGCGCACCGGCAGTGGGTGGCCGCCATCACCCGCAAACAGTGCTGGGACCATGAAACACTGGAGATCTCCCGTTTGGATCTGGGCGGGCTGACGATGTTTTTCTTCAACGCCGAAGTGGCGCAGAAGTATGCGGCCATTGCGCGTGAGCAGGTGCCCGGCGCGTTGAGCGCAGGCTATTGCAACGGCATGATCGGCTATCTGGCCACCGCGCGCCAGATTTCCCACGGCGGTTATGAGCCGGAGGGATCAGCGCTGTATTTTGCTCTGGCAGGTACCTACGCGCCTGCCATCGAATCTGTGATTGCCGATGGCGTTGGCGCATTGGCAAACGAACATTGAGAGGAGAACAAACAAATGGAACAGGGACTTCTGACCGATCTGTACTACGATGAAATTCTCAAGATCATCAACGAAATCCGCGCCACCGAGCGCGAGAACATCCTGAAAGCTGCCCGCATGATCGCGGACCAGGTCAAACAGGATAAACTGGTATATGTGTTCGGCCCGGGCGGCCATTCCAACCTAGCGGCCATGGAAGTGTTCTTCCGCGCCGGCGGCCTGATGCACATCAGCGCCATTCTGAACCAGGAGACCATGCTCAGCAGCGGCGCGCTGAAATCCATGCAGACCGAGCGCCTGCCCGGTTACGGCAAGATCGTAGTGGAAGATTACGGCATCGGCGAGGGCGATCTTCTGTGGATCGTCAATGCATACGGCATCAACTCCGCTACTATCGACGCGGCCCTGACCGCCAAAGCGCACGGCGCCAAGGTCATCGGCGTCAGCAGCCACGAGCACGCCGAAACCTGCCCGCTAGATCATCCCGCCCGTCATCCCAGCAAAAAGAATCTGCACGATGTTGTGGACTGCAGCATCGACTGCAAGGTCAAGCTGGGCGACGCTACGCTGGAAATTTCGGGCTTTGAGCAGAAGATCGGCGCTCTGTCCACCTATGCGAATGCCTACGTGATGAACTGCGTGGTCATCGAGGCCATCAACATGTTGGTCAACGAAGGCGTGAATCCGCCGGTCTGGCGCAGCGGCAACTGCCCGGGCGGCGACGAGTGGAACAACCAATTCCTGGAGCGCTTCCGCGGTGCGGTGCGCTGCCTGTAAAGGAGCGATCCCATCATGAAAACCTGTTATAAAAACGCGCGCATCGTCCTGCCGGACGCCGTCCGCGAAGGCTGTCTGATGACGGAAAACGACACCATCTCCGCGATCGCCTTCGGGCCGGGTGCCTGCCTGGACGGTGCGGATGTGACGGCGGATTGCCAGGGCATGTACCTGTCGCCCGGTTTCATCGACGTGCATGTGCACGGCGCGGGTGGCCACGACTTCATGGAAGGGGGCGAGGCCGTTTATACCGCGGCCCGCTGCCATATGCTGCACGGCACCACCAGCATTGTGCCCACCACCCTGACCGGAAGCCGACAGGATCTGCTGGATTTTGTGGACGGCTTCAATCAGCTGGATCTGGAGCGCGAGGGCTGCCCCCACATTCTGGGTCTGCATCTGGAAGGACCGTATTTCGCAGCCTCTCAGGCCGGAGCTCAGAACCCCGAGTATCTGCGCAATCCGCAGCCGGACGAGTACGAAGAGGTGCTGCGCCGCACGGACCGCGTCCGCCGCTGGTCTTTTGCGGTGGAACTGGATGGTTCGGACCGCTTTTTGGAAGCGCTTCACCAGCATGGCGTGATCTCCAGCCTGGCGCACTCCGATGCGGACTGCAAACAGGTGATGCACGCCCATGACATGGGCCTGCGGTGCCTGACGCACTTCTACTCCTGCATGACCACGGTACAGCGCAAGCATGCCTATCGTTACGCGGGCGCTATCGAGGCGGGCTATCTGCTGGATGAGATGTATGTGGAAGCCATTGCGGATGGCAGCCATCTGCCTGCAGAGCTGTTGCAGCTGATTTACAAGGTGAAGGGACCCCGCCGGGTGTGCCTGGTCACCGACAGCATGTGCGCCGCTGGCATGCCCGACGGCGAATATTCTCTGGGCGGCGTTCCCTGCATCAAAGAGAACGGCGTGGCCAAGCTGATGGACCGCAGTGCTTTCGCGGGCAGTGTGGCAACCACCGATATGCTGGTGCGCACCTTCTGCAATCTGACCGGCGCTCCGCTGTACGATGTGGTGCGCATGACGTCCCTGACGCCGGCTGAGATGCTGGGCATCGGGACTCGCACCGGGTCCATTCAGGTGGGTAAGGCTGCAGACCTACTGGTATTTGATGAGGATGTGCAACTGAAGCACATTGTTGTGGCCGGCCGTACCGAATTTTCTACGCTGCAATGATAAGAGAACAGGGCGGGAGACGCAGGTCTCCCGCCTCTTTTGTTCAGAAGACGGCCTCATTTTCAATGATTATTTCATCCTCGGCTCTGATCCCTGCCACCATATTGGCGGCAGGAATAAAAATTGCCTATCACCTCCATGATATGCTCCCTTTATAGGCAATGTCATTAAGTTTGGCTTCAAAATACACAACAATCTTTTCAGGGTGCTTGTGTTTTTCTATCTTTAGCAGGGGGGACATATAAAATTTGCAGACAAAATTTGGCTCAATCCTTTTTCTTGTGGGCTTGATGAGAAGTAGGGTATGCGCGGAGGACTCTGGGCTGGTATGCTTTTCGTAGCAATCAGCACGGGAGGCTCCGCCATGCAGTACATTCGTTTTCCGTCCGGGCTAACGGGATTTTGCAACTCCAAGACCACCGTAGAGATGGCCCTGTCTGGCCGGGAGGTCTACCTGCTGCATGGAGAGCTGGAACGGTACGAGCCCCCTCATTGTCCTGCGTGTGGCCAGAAAATGCACATCCATGGGAGCAGGATCACCGCACTCCGTCACCTGCGCTTTGGCTCTCGCCTTAGTGCAGTCAGCCTTGAGAAGCGGCGGTATCGTTGCCCTTACTGCGGACACACGGAGATGGAGAGCATCCCTTTCAAGGCGGACGGCCACAACATCACCCGTGAGCTGCTGCGGTTCACAAGGGATCTTCTGGCCTACGGGTTCACCAACAAGGAGGTATCTGAATTGACTGGCCTCAGCAAGAACACAGTGAAAGAGATTGACCTGCAACGGCTCAAAGGCAAGTACACGGCGGACGGCACAACCCTCATAAAACCTGAGAAGCAGGCCCGTTTCCTCGGCGTGGATGAGTTCAAACTGCACAACGGATACAAGTACGCCTCCCTCATCATCGACATGGAGAGCGGGCATATCCTGTGGCTCTCACACGGCAAGCGCAAGCGTACCGTCTATGACTTCATAAACCATGTCGGCGAGGCTTGGATGGACGGCGTGGAGGCCGTTTCCTGTGACATGAACTCGGACTTCTAGGAAGCCTTTGAGGAACGTTGCCCCATATCCAGCCTGTCTTTGACTACTTCCACATCGTCAAGAACTTCAATGAAAAGGTCGTTAGCGCCATCCGTAAGGACGAGCAGCGACGGCTTGCTGACGAGGGAAACACAAGGGCCTCTGCTGCCCTCAAGAAAACCAAGTACATTCTCACATCGTCCAAGGACACCCTGCGCCGCAAGGACGAGGAAGCCGCTGAAGGTAAGGTCATCTCCCGTGGCGTTGAACTCTTTCCCCGCCCGTCGTTGTCCGCAAATCGGGGTATGTTCTACATTTACTATAATTCTGGGGCAAAATAAAAAGAGATAGACCTCTATGATGAAGCCTATCTCTTTTTGCCTAATTGAATAAATCCCGTAAATATGAAGTAGGTGTGATTACCAAAGACACAGAAGATTATACTATTCTTTCGCACTATTTACTTCGATATTTTCCTTTGTCGCCTGTTCTGCCTCGTAAGCTGCAGCATTTTGTTCTCGACGTGCTTTATTGGAAGTCTGTACTTCAACCATTTTTTCTTTTGTCAACGGATATCAGTGCATCGCAATGAGAGAAGCAATGAAACCAAGTGTCGGCATTCCAAGCCAGATAAACATCGTCACCCAAAATACTGCACTGCACTGCAAAAAACATATCTGCATTTTTGAACGGCCGTCCTATCAATGTAGTGAATCCTTAACAGTGTAATCCTTTGATGTCCTCATTGGAGAGAGAAAGTATTTATGAGAAATCAAATGTCCACAAAACTACTTTCTCAGAAAAAAGAGTTCCTGTTCCGGGATGCCCCTATTGGGAACTCTATTTTTTCTATGGCTCTGCCCACAATATTCTTCATGCTGGTCATGGTCTTTTACAATATGGCAGACATGTTCTTTATCGGACAGATGGGTGACTCCGCGCAGGCGGCCGCAGTCTCTCTCACCGGTCCGCTTTTCAATATCCTAATGGCCGTCGGCAGTATGCTGGGAGGGGGCAGCTGTGCTTTAATCACACAAACTATGGGAAGCCGGGACAGTGAACTTGTAAAACTGTATTCCAGATTGACTTGTTGGGGCATCCTCCTGTTTGGCTGCCTGTTCACCGTTGTACTACTCACCTGCCGCACTCCGATTCTTAGGGAAACGATGATTTCGTTTGGATGTTAATTCCGGTAGTGTCAAGGATTTTACGCAAATTGGTTTGCAGACTCCGGGATGAATGAAGTTAGCCAGCAATGGAGGCATCCTCAACGGCAGCCTCCAAGTGCTTCATGTTCATGTACTTTTTGTTGCCCCACTGGGTGCCGGCCACATGGCGCAGTCGGGCACAGACCAGCATGAGAGCAGAGTTACCGTCCGGGAAACTGCCCACCACACAGGTGCGGCGGCGGATCTCCCGGTTCAGGCGTTCAATAACATTGTTGGTGCGGATGCGAGTCCAGTGTTCGCTGGGAAAGTCGCAGTAGGTCAGCGTTTCCTCAATGCCATCCTCTACCTTCTTGGCGGCCTCCTTCAGTTTCATGGAACGCAGTTCCTCCACCACAGCCTTAGCCTTTTCCCGGGCAGCTTTCTTGCTCTCCTGGGCGTGGATCGCCTTGAGCATCTTGGCCACCAGCTTCACCTTGGAGCGAGGCGTGACTGAGAACACATTGCGGTAAAGATGGACGGTACACCGCTGGTATTTGGCCTCAGGAAACACTTCTCCCACAGCCTCCAGCATACCAAGGCACTTGTCTCCAACCACCAGCTTGACCCCGTTCAGGCCACGGCTACGGAGCCACTGGAAAAAGCTGACCCAACTGGCCTTGTCCTCTTTCATGCCCTTGGCAGCACCTAAAACCTCACGGTATCCGTCCTCGTTTACTGCAATCGCCACCAGAATGGCCACATTTTCAAACTCTCCGCCCCAGTTTCGGCGCAGATAGATTCCGTCCACATAGACGTACGGATAGCACCCACCTTGCAGAGGCCGGTTGCGCCAATCCTCAATATGGACATACGCTTTCTTGTTCAGTTCACTGATGGTGGAGGGAGATACCTTGCTGCCCCACAGAGCCTCGGTGATGTCCTCCACGCGCCGGACCGACACCCCGGCCAGGTACATCTAGATGAGAGCCTCTTCCACACTGCTCTCCCGACGGCGGTACCGTTCAATGATGGCAGTCTCAAAAGAGATACCCTTGAGCTTGGGCACCTTGAGCGTGACATCTCCAGAAGTGGTGGTGAGATTGCGGTTGTAGTAGCCACTGCGGTAGCCCTGGCGCTGTTCATTGCGCTCGTACCGGGCCGCCTGGGTCAGTTTCTCCGCCTCGGCCTCCAGCAACTCGTTGAGGGTCTTTTCTACGCTACCTCGCACCAGTTCCTTGATTTGGCCCTTGATTGCTTCCTCATTTAGCTGTACAATTTTCTCGGACATGGTTTACAGACTCCTTTCAGAATGGTGTGTCGCGACTTCATTCTATCAGAGATCTGCAAACCATGTCTCTTTTTATCCTTCTTTCAATTTGCGAAACTTATTCTACCTTATCTTAATTCCAGAATAATAAATATCCCCGGTGGTTTCTCTGCAATATAATTGCCCACCCATTTTGCAATGGGCGGGCAATTACGCATGTTATTCTCCTATCAACTGGGAAATGGAGTAAGTTTCAAATGGTAAAACGTTAATCAAGTGCAATTGATTTCGTGACCAAGAATCATATTTCTCATACAGAAGGCCAATATTGCCGTCAGGCATCTCACTCAAGCATGAGTAAGAATAGCCGACCGAGCCATCGATTGTGTAACTGTACGCCCAGTCTATTTCGTATTTGTCGGTGCTTTCGTTGCCAGTATTGTTGATCAATCCGATTTGGATTTTACCAGTATTTCTGCCACTGGTTGAGTTGGGAGATGAAAGAATAATGGCAGGCTTTCCATCAATTGTACCAGAATAATTGATTACAGAAAGTTGTGTACCATAAGAAGTTGTGCTGATTTCACTGACAGCAACCTCATCGCTCCAGGTCACGCCACCATCCACACTTGTACGCTCAGCTACATAACTGCTGCTTGTCCGGAGGAACGCCTTCAAACTACCATCCAGCATTTCTACAATCTGAGCTTCTGCAGTAGCACCCGTACTAAATGTATCAGCCGGGGAGTATGTCCAATTCGTGCCACCATCATCACTGTAAATCACTCCAAAACCTGCCAAGGTTACACTGTACACAGGAACAACCATACGTCCAGCATATGCACCGTTTTTAATTTGAATGCCAACACCGGGTCCTGTAATGAGCAACTTTTCGGAATCGCTCTTCAGTGTATTCAGCAGTTGCATGGAAGACCATGTCTGACCCTCATTATCGCTGTACACCATACCCAAATAGGATGTAGGATACACCTTGAATACGGAATCTTTATAGAATACATTCATAGCAACATCAGTGTCAGTTTGTACTTCATTTAAGGTGCTTCCAGTAATATTTACAGTGTACTGTTTAACCGTGAGCGGAACTCCGTTTTTCAATACTTCAAAATCAGTATTTACAGCGTATTCCGTTGCAGTGTTTGTAGTATCATCAAAAACGACACCGTTTCTCAGCGAATAATTATACGTATTTGTTCCATCCTCGTGCCAGCGAAGTTTTAGATACTGTTCGCCATCAATCGTCTTATAGCCATTACCCACCGAAGCATTGGACGAGCCAACGCCAGCTGGCATTACGTCAACAAAGATGAACAGTCTGCCACTTTCCCGATCTTGAATCATCACAGGATCAATGAAGGAGGCACTCCCCTGAATCTGAAGATCGCGTGCGCCAGCGACAGTTGGCCACGTTACTTTTTGATCCGCATAGTCAACAAAGTGGAATGGTAATATAGGATTAGACCATGTCTGTCCATTGTCCATACTATAAGCAAATGCAGTATCAATATTGCTCTTTGAATCGTGAGTGCCACCAAACCTTGCATCTGCAGCAGCAACTACTTTGCCACTCTTTAGCGTGAGCAAGGCTGGGATTCTGTAATAATTACAGTTCAGCCCATCTTCACTGCTAAAAATGTAAGACCCATATGTAGTTCCTCCGGTTGCTTCGATAAGGTATTCATCAGAGTACACTTCAGTACTCACTTGAAGCGTGTCGATAGACCCGCCAAAGGGGTAACTAACAGAGCCTGACCGAAGGGTGCCACCAATGCTTATCTTATCAAGGCCCGTAATGTCAGAAATGAATTTATAATCGTCTGTTGATGCGGTAGTCAACTTCTGCCCATTTGCGAATAGAGAATATGTTTTTGTTTCAGAATCGGCTCTAAATGCAATTGTATTCGTGGCGGCTTCACCTAAGTACGAGTTACGAACAGAAGAAGCCCTGCTTCCTGTGTACTTGAATTCATCATCTGTATTTCTTAATTCATAGCCAAGCACACCATCTGGGGTAACATATACATGGAAATGCCTATTCTGATTGCCAGAAGTGCTATTGGCAACACTGAATAAAGATTGTATGCTGTTTGCTGATGTAGAAGTGTATTTTATCAAAATTGTGCCTTCCTGCATATTAAATACACCCGCTGCATCTGCATCTTCAGTCAAATCAATCACAGTTCCAGAAGTGACAGCAATATTCTCTCTAACCAAAGAAACCTCAACAGGATCCGGTGCAGGTTCCGGCTCAATTTCCGGCAAGGTGGTTGCATCTATCAATTCTGCATCTGTCAGGGGACTATCATACACCTTTGCATCATAGATTGTTCCACCAAAAGGATAATTATTCCCCTCTCTAACAGTTGAACCTAAAGATACTTTATCCAGCCCCATAATATCATCAAAGAAAACGTACTCATCCTTTACAAGAGTGGAGACCAAAGCGCCATTTGCAAATAACTTGTATGTGCCGCTTTCACTATTTGCAGAGAAGGCAATGATGTTTTCCTCGCCGGCCACAACAGCATTAGTAGCAGACATGGTATATTTGAATACGCTGTCAGTATTCCTGAGTTCCATTCCCAGCGTACCAGTCGGAGTAATATATACATGGAAATGGCGGTCAGGATTATCAGCAGTGCTATTTGACACGCTGAATAAAGACTGATAGCTCTGGGAACTGGAAGATACATACCGAATGATAATTGTTCCTTCAGTCAAAGCCATAACAGTGGTTGCGGCTTCATTAGTTGATAAATCATACGGCGTTCCTTCAGTAATAGAGATGTTCTCAGCAGAAAGAATAGGAGAAGCAGGGACATCACTGATTTCTGTTGCTGAGGCTGATAAAAAGCTGTGAGATAGCAGTAAACAAAGGCACAAAATAGCTGAAATAACTTTGCAGCTTGCTCTATTCATATTGTAAACTCCCTGTAAAAACTAAGGCAACACCGCACAATTCACAAGCGGCATTTCTCTGAACAGCAACAGCCGCGAAAAGCACGGATCACCCTGCTCATTGA
>PPYF01411417.1_pt1 | contig 22933 bp, 19 predicted proteins | sample 1559871 | NCBI WGS metagenome assembly PPYF01 (sample SAMN08240021, study PRJNA423297) | Human gut metagenome, whole genome shotgun sequencing project.
GAACCAGTGGGCCGGTGCTGGGGACATTGTGTGCCTCCAGCGTCGGGGTGGTCGGTGTGTAGGTGAATTGAGGTGCGCCGACTTGGGGCTGAGAGGAAACCGGGGGCTGCTGGGGTGCAGCGGGAGTTGGCGCTGGCATTGCAGGGGACGGCGCTGGCACTTGCGGTACCTGCACGGATTCCGCGTATCCCGGAGCGTTCATTGGGACGGGGGCTGTGAATGGTCCGGAGTTCTGCGGATCAGGTTGCGTCATGCCTCCATCATAGGCAATGGCTTGAGGTACAGGCAGCTTCGCGTGCTATCTGATGCCGCCTCGCCTGAAATACCGGAGCGGGGGCCGGTTTCCCGACCCCCGCTTTACCCGCTATACGGACCTGACGTCACAGCATGCAGGACACGCAGCCCGAAACTTCGGTGCCTTCCAGTGCCATCTGGCGCAGCCGCATGTAGTACAGGGTCTTGATGCCCTTCCTCCAGGCGTAGATGTAGGACTTGTTGAGGTCACGCGTGGTTACCGTATCGGGGTAGAACAGCGTGAGCGATAGGCCCTGATCGACGTGCTGGGTCGCCACCGCGTAGGTGTCGATGATCTTCTCGGGGCCGATTTCGTACGCGTCCTGGTAGTACTCCAGGTTTTCGTTCGTCATGTAGGGCGCCGGGTAGTAGACGCGACCGATCTTGCCTTCCTTGCGGATTTCGATGCGCGAGACGATCGGGTGGATCGACGAGGTCGAGCCGTTGATGTACGAGATCGAACCGGTCGGCGGGACCGCCTGCAGGTTCTGGTTGTACATACCGTACTGGGCGACGTCGGCAGCCAGAGCCGCCCAATCCTCCTGCGTGGGCAGGTGGATTGTCGAGGCCGCAAGAAGTTCGCGGCAACGCTCAGTTTGCGGCTCCCACACCTGGTCGATGTACTTGCGGAAGTACTCGCCCGAGGCGTACTGGGAATCCTCAAAGCCTTCGAAGCTCACGCCGCGCTCGCGGGCAATTGTGCACGAGGCCTTAATGGCCTCGTAGGCGACGGCCATGAAGTACATATTCGTGAAGTCCAGGGCTTCTTCGCTGCCGTAGTAGACGTGCTCGCGAGCGAGGTAGCCGTGGAGGTTCATTTGACCCAGGCCGATGGCGTGGCTCATGGCGTTACCGCGGGCAATCGAGGGCACCGACTCGATATCGGACAGATCGGAGACGGCGGTCAAACCGCGGATCGCGGTCTCAATGGTCTTGGAGAAGTCCGGGGAATCCATGGTTTTCGCGATATTGAGCGAGCCAAGGTTGCAGGAAATGTCCTTACCAATGTGCGAGTAGGAAAGGTCATCGTTGTAGGTCGAGGCCTCGGACACCTGGAGGATCTCCGAGCACAGGTTCGACATGGTGATGCGGCCCTTGATGGGGTTCGCAGCGTTGACCGTGTCTTCGAAGACGATGTAGGGGTAGCCCGACTCGAACTGGATTTCAGCGATGGTCTGGAAGAAGCGACGTGCGTTGATCTTCTTCTTGTGGATACGACCATCGTCGACCATCTCGTGGTACTTCTCGGTGACCGAGATTTCCGAGAAAGGCACACCGTAGACGCGCTCGACGTCGTAGGGGCTGAAGAGGTACATGTCCTCGTTCTTGCGGGCCAGTTCGAAGGTGATGTCGGGGATGACCACACCCAAGGAAAGGGTCTTAATACGGATCTTCTCGTCAGCGTTCTCGCGCTTGGTGTCCAGGAACTGCATGATGTCCGGGTGGTGTGCGTGCAGGTAGACGGCACCCGCGCCCTGACGTGCGCCCAGCTGGTTCGCGTAGGAGAAGGAGTCCTCGAGCAGCTTCATGACGGGAACCACGCCACTGGACTGGTTCTGAATCTTCTTGATCGGGGCACCGGCCTCGCGAAGGTTGGTGAGCTGCAGGGCCACGCCGCCACCGCGCTTGGACAGCTGCAGCGCGGAGTTAATGCCGCGGGCGATGGACTCCATATTGTCTTCGATGCGCAGAAGGAAGCAGGAGACGAGCTCGCCTCGCGCGGCCTTGCCGGCATTGAGGAAGGTCGGGGTTGCGGGCTGGAAGCGTCCGGTCATCATCTCGTCGACCAGGTGGCGCGCCATCTCGATGTCGCCCTGTGCGAGGTAGAGCGCGACCATGACAACGCGGTCTTCAAAGCGCTCCAGGTAGCGAGTGCCATCGAAGGTCTTGAGCGTGTACGAGGTGTAGTACTTGAAGGCGCCCAGGAAGGTGGGGAAGCGGAACTTGTGAGCGTAGGCCTGCTTGTGAAGGTCCTTGATGTCCTGGAAGTCGTATTGGTCCAGGACGTGCTTCTCGTAGTAGCCCTGTTCGACCAGGTATTCCATCTTCTCTTCCAGGTCGTGGAAGAACACGGTGTTCTGGTTGACGTGCTGGAGGAAGTACTGACGCGCTGCTTGTCGATCGGCCTCGAATTGGATCTTGCCGTCGGCGTCGTAGAGGTTCAGTTGCGCGTTGAGCGCGTGGTAATCCAGCTCGGGGGAGGGGGCTGGTTCTACTCCTGTGTCAGTGAGGTTTTCTGCCAAAACTCGCTCAATCCTTCGCGAACTCGTGAGACGTCTTCGGCAGTGCCGAGGAGCTCAAATTTGTACATGTGGGGGATGTGTAATTTTGCGGAGATGATGTCTCCGGCCAGGCAGTAGGCCGTGCCGAAGTTGGTGTTCCCAGAAGAGATCACTCCGCGGCAGAGGCCACGGTTGTGTTCGTCGTTGAGGAACTTGATGACTTGCTTGGGGACCGCTCCCTTGATGTTGCCTCCGCCGTAGGTAGGGACGATGAGGACATAGGGCTGATCGACGTGAAGGAATTCGTCACGCGGGAGAAGCGGGATTCGCTGTGCTGGGAATCCGAGTTTTTCCACGAAACGGCGGGTATTGCCCGTCGCCGACGAGAAGTAGACGACGTTGACCATGTGGTCTTTTCCTTTCACGAGGCCGCCCCTGGGCAGGGAGCAAAAAGTGACCCGGTCCCCCGGTTTGCTTGGGGGACCGGGTGGGTTGCTTTTAGGCGTTAACGACGCGTGCCGTTCCCATTGCCGAGGCCTGTGCTGCGGCCTTGATGAGGTCGGGGCGGTAGCCGCTCCAGTGGTCTTCGCCGGCGATAACGACGGGAGCTTGCTGGTAGCCCAGGCCCTTAATGAACTCGAGTGCCGAGGGGTCTTCGGTGAGGTCGACCTTCGTGTAGTCCAGTCCCTGCTTGTCGAGTGCGCGGTAGGTCGCGTCGCACTGGACACACATGGGCTTGGAGTAGACGGTGATAGACATGGCCGGACCTTTCAATGTCGTGTGTTGATGTGTGTTTTCTCCGCTGTTTACCCGGGGGAGCGGAACATGCGACAACACTACACCTTGTGTGTGCTTTCGTCACGAGACCCAATATGTTGTGTCTAACTGTGTTCCTAACCCTAGATGTGGATGGGTGACTGGTCCCCTGTGGATGGGGTGTGGATGAGGGTGGCTTACATCGGTGTAATTTGAGGAAATTGTGCCCGAGGGGGCCTGTGGATAGAGCTCTTCGATTTCTCCACAGAGTGGGTTGAGGTTGTGGGTAAGCGCACGAAAAATTCGAAAAATTTCGTGCCCATGTCGGCGTGTCGCACCTACCACATGAGTATTTGGGGCTTTGTTCCGAATGGATCGCCGCTGGTCACCATGAAACACTGTCTCAGGCAGATAAATTTGCCTGAGACACGGAATCCTGTAAACGACTAGTTCAATCACCATCACTTAATCTGTTTAAAGATCCCGTACAACAGGAGAACACAAAATGACAACTCTTAAGACCCGTCGAGGCGTCAGCCTCCTCGCCGTCATCGCGGTTGCCGCCGGCGCCGCAGCGGTTCCGGGTATTGCTACGGCAGCCCCCTCCGCATCGGCATTCGGTGTCGTTGCCACCGCTGAGCGTCTTCCCTCACTGGTTGACCTGGATACCAGCAAGACCGGCTCCATCACCATCCACAAGCTGGTCAAGGATGCCACCAACGGCACCACCGAAGGCACCGGTCTTGAGGACAGCACCGTCAGCGGCACCCCGCTTGACGGCGCAAAGTTCACCGTTGAGCGTCTGATCAATGTCGACCTGAGCACTCAGGCTGGGTGGGAGAAGCTTGTTGGCTTCAACGGTGACGTTACTGCCGCTAAGGCAGACGGTGTCGATGCAGCAGTTGCGAAGACCACCGCTGGCGGCGGTCTGGCCACCTTCTCCAACCTGCCCCTGGGCGCCTACGTCGTGACCGAGACCGAAAGCCCCGCGGGCTACGTCGGCTCCAAGCCCTTCATCATCACCGTTCCGATGACGAACCCGAAGGACCTGAACAAGTGGGTCTACGACGTTCACGCATACCCGAAGAACTCCAAGGCTGGCGTCGAGAAGACCGTTGCCGATGTGGCGACTCCCGCCATCGGATCCGCGATCTCCTACACCATCAAGTCCGACGTTCCTGCAGTTGAGGCTCTCGACTTCTACGACGTCGTCGACCAGTACGACAAGCGCGTGGAACTGCCCGAAGCTGGCATCACCCTGAAGCTCATCAACGGCAAGAACGGTGAGGTTGCTCTGACCAAGGGCACCGATTACAAGCTCATTGGCGCCACTGGCACCGATGGCAAGACCATGTTCTGGACCGCTGAGTTTACCGAGGCCGGCCGCAAGAAGATCGTCGAAAACCGCAAGGATGACACCACAAAGGTTCAGATGGACCTGGCTGGTACCGTGAAGGAAAAGGTCGAATCCGACGGTCTCTTCAAGAACAAGGCAATCCTGCTCCCCAACGCTCCCTCTAACGGCTGGACCCCCGGCTCCGGTGAGGTTCCCCCGCCGGATTACCCGAACTCCGAGGTTGTCTCCAAGTTCGGCAAGGTGAAGATCACTAAGGTTTCTGCAGCAGATACAAGCGCGAAGCTCAAGGGCGCAGAGTTCGAGGTGTACCAGTGCACGCCTCAGAACACTCCCGCCAAGAACTTCGACTCGGTTGACGCAAGCCTGGACACGAAGCTAAGCCCCGCTGGCGTTACCACCTACGTGACCGACGCAAACGGTGAGGTCGTCATCGATGGTCTGCGCAACAACGACTGGGCCAACAACGCCAAGGTCGCCAACCCCCGTTGGTACTGCCTCGTTGAGACCAAGGCTCCCGAAGGCTTCGAGCTCCAGACTCGCCCGATTGCCTTCCAGGTCCTCGAGACCAACTCGACCGCTGATAACCACTACACCCTGGAGACCACGGTCAAGGATGCTCCTCACAATGGTGGATTCCGCTTGCCCATTACCGGTGCTGCCGGTGTGGGCGTGCTGATCGCAGCTGGCTCCGCACTTGTTATCGGCGCTGGTGCCATCGCCATTGCGAACAAGCGTCGCAAGGAAAACGACTGATCTCTAAGTGAGATTTAGCTGGGTGCGGGAAGACCCGTGGGTCTTCCCGCACCCGTTTCTATACAATCAACGCAACCCCCATTTAAAAGGCGACTCATGAGTGAGAACGAGATCCACGCAGACGACAGCCTCTCAAATACCCAGGTTCAGGAGGCACCTGAAACTGTGGGAGAACGTGATCAACGCATTCTCAAGGTCCAACGCCACCATCGCCTCTTCACAATTCTTCCGCCCGTTCTGCTGGTGCTGGGGATTCTGGTTCTGCTTTACCCCGTTATCGCGACCTATCAGAACAACCTCGAACAACAGCGCATTGCCAAGGCCTTCAGTGTCGAACAAACCAACCTTGGTCCCGATGTACTGAAAGATGAACTTGCCCGCGCCGATGAATACAACCGTCAGGCGGCTGAAGCTCCCATTCTGGACCCCTGGTTGGAATCGCAGCGCCCCAACACTCCCCAGTACTCCAACTACCTCTCGCAGCTCGATGTCAACCCCGTGATGGCAACCGTTAAGGTCCCTTCGGCAGATATCAGCCTTCCGATCTATCACGGCACCGAAGCCTCAACTCTTGAAAAAGGCGTTGGACACCTCTTTGGAACTGCGCTCCCTGTTGGTGGCGAAGGAACTCACACGGTTCTGACCGGCCACTCCGGACTGGGCAGTGCAACTATGTTCGATCACCTCAACCGCGTTAAAGTCGGCGATGTCTTTTACATTGAAGTTCTAGGCCGCCACCTTAAGTACAAGGTCACCGATATTCGGACCGTTCTTCCGAATGAAACAGAAAGCCTGAATAAGGTCGCAGGAAAAGACCTCGCAACTCTGATTACCTGTACGCCCTACGGCATCAATACCCACCGATTGCTCGTCACCGGTGAGCGCGTTCCCATGGATGATCAGCAAGTTGCTGCAGAATCGGCAAAGGTTGAACCCGCAGTCGTTCAGACCTGGATGATCGCCGTTGTCGTCGGCATTATTGCCGTGCTCATTGCGACCGCAGTCCTATGGGGCTTTGCCCGCAAGAACCGCAAGAAGCGTGAGGCTGAAGCAGCCGCAGCAGCAGAAGCATCTGCAGCAAGTGAAAACGGCGAAGAAACTGCGATCAACACTCCACAACGTTGACGGCCAAGCCGCCCGCTGAGGTCTCCTTGTACTTTGAGAGCATGTCGTTCCCTGTCTGACGCATTGTCTCGATCGCGACATCCAAGGACACGGTGTGGCGGCCATCGCCCCACAGGGCCATGCGAGCAGCGTTAATTGCCTTAACAGCAGCAATCGCATTGCGTTCGATGCAGGGGATCTGAACAAGGCCTCCAACGGGATCGCAGGTGAGCCCCAGAGAATGCTCCATGGCGATCTCAGCAGCGTTCTCTACCTGCTGTGGGGTGCCGCCCAGAGCCTGAGCAAGCCCTGCAGCCGCCATTGCCGAGGCCGAACCGACCTCCCCTTGACAGCCAACCTCAGCGCCGGCAATCGACGCGTTCGTCTTGATCAAAGCGCCAATCGCAGTTGCAGCCAGCAAGAACTCGTGAACTGATGCGCGACGGCAACTGGCGGACTCTGAGGACTCATCCAGAGGAAGTTCTGAAATTCCAGCCAAATTCGAGGGGGAGAAGTCGGGGAAACTTGCTCCGGCCTCGGGACAAAAAGCAACGAGGTAGCCCAGCACCGCTGGGATCACGCCGGCTGCGCCATTGGTTGGTGCGGTGACGATTCTGTGGCCGGCAGCGTTTTCTTCATTCACCGCCAGCGCGTAGAGGTTGACCCAGTCCATGGCACGCAGGGGATCTTGCATGACCCCGGCCCAGCCTCGGCGCTCACCGGCCGAAAAAGCCTTTTCAGCGCGCGCGCGCAATTGTGCGGCCAAAGCGTTCGCGCGACGAGGAACGTCCAGTCCACCGGGCAAAATACCGGTGGAGGAAATCCCCGCCTCAATTGCGTGGAACATCGTGTGTGCGATCTGGTCGAGGTAGGAGTCCAAGGCCACCTCAGAGCGTGCAGAAAGTTCGTTTGCGCGGACAAGCTCGGCGATGGATAGACTCGAGCGCGCGCATTGCGCCAAAAGCTGTGCGGCTGTCGAGAAGGGATAGGGCGCGGGGGTGCACATTCCCGTTGTCTCTTGCGCAGAGGCCAAGGATGCGATCTCGGGGTGTTCGGGATCGTTATTCATCTGGGCCATGACGAAGCCGCCACCCACCGAATAGTAGGTGCGCTCAAGGATCAAGCTCTCTCCTGCGTAAGCAGTGATTGTGAGCGCGTTGACGTGGTAACTCAGGACCGTGCGCGGAAGAAAACGGATATCGGACTCGATATCAAAAGGAATTTCCCGGCCACCCGCGAAGGGAAGACTACCGCTGGAAGCAATCTGGGGAATCAGACTCTCGACTGTTTCAATGGACACGGTTTCCGGGTCATAGCCCGCTAAACCCAGCAGCACTGCACGGTCGGTGTTGTGACCTCGTCCCGTTGCGCCAAGGGAGCCAAAAAGGTCGATGGTTACGTGAGATAGATGTGAATAATCGGGAAGCGCACACAGCTCCGTGGAGAAGGCAAGGCCCGCGCGCATCGGACCGACTGTATGCGATGAAGAGGGGCCAATACCGATCGAAAACATATCGAAAGCGGAGAGCGGGCGATGGGCCTCGCTGGCGGGAACTTCACCGGCGACGATGGCTGCAGGTGTAGGGGTGCCTGCGCTGTACTGATCCGGAGAGGTGACATCAATCGACGGCTGAAGATCCATACCTCTATTGTGCCTGAAAATAACTGGAGATGAACGACGGTGATCACTCCTTTCACCTGCCGCGACGAAGCGGTGTTTTCAGCGAAAAACCGACCAATGATGGTGTTCTACACAACGTGCGGCATCCGAGACTCGCCCGAGCACGCCATCTAAATCCCGATAAACTGGGTTTCATGAGTGAACGTATGAATGTTGAGTCCTTTAACCTCGACCACCGCACTGTCCTTGCTCCCTACGTCCGCGTCGCAGATCGGAAGACTCTTCCCGGCGGCGACGTCCTGATCAAGTACGACGTCCGTTTTACCCAGCCCAATAAGGCACACCTTGAGATGCCCACGGTTCACTCCATTGAGCACCTCAGCGCTGAACTGATGCGCAACCACACCGATAAGCTCATTGACTTCGGTCCCATGGGTTGCCAGACCGGCTTCTATGCCCTGCTCCTAGGCGTTGAGACTGAGGAGTTTCTGCCCATCTTGCAGGCAACTTTCGAAGACATCCTCAATGCCACCGAAGTTCCCGCTGCAAACGAGGTTCAGTGTGGGTGGGGTGCAAACCACTCCCTGGAAGGTGCGCAAGAAGCCGTTCGCGAGTTCCTGAATCATCGCGACAAGTGGCTGGTTGTTACCCAGGATGACGCTGTGGCAGCAGAGTAATCATTCAGACCTGACGGCCCCCAGACACTTCTCAGAGAGGTACTCATGTCCCTGACTTTGACCCCTTCGCGTCAGCTTCCCGAGGTCGACGCCTTCATTCAGTGCGCGATGGTGATGGAAGCGCAGCCCTTCTTGGACGCTCTTGCGCCTCTTCCCGGTTCTGACGCGGTTGAAACCCTTGTTGTGGGCGCCGATGGACATCACCAGCAGAGCTATGCCCTTGGCCAGCTCGAAGGTCACACCGTCGTCGTCATCACCTCGGGTGTTGGCATTGCGAATGCGGCAGCAGCAGTGGCCCGAGGCCTAACCCTGGCCACCCCGAAGATCGTCATCGCGGGTGGTACCGCGGGCGGTCTTGAGGGTGGAATCCAAGTGGGCGACATCGCGGGCGCGATCTCCACGATCTACAACGATGCCGACGCCACCGTTTTCGGCTACGAGCTCGGCCAGATTCCACGTATGCCCGTCGATTACCACTCCTCGCAGCGCGCGATTGATGGGCTCGCGGGCCTCAATGATGCCCAGCCGCACCACGTGCGAACCGGCCGCATCGTTACCGGTGACTCCTTCGCCTCGGAAAAGGTTGTTGCCCGTATTCGCGCAGGTTTCCCCGATGCGCTGGCTGTTGACATGGAAACCTGTGGCATGGCCCAGGTGTGCTGGTCCAACGGCGTGGATTGGATCTGCCTGCGCGCGATTTCGGATCTAACGGGAGAAGGTGCTGACGAGGACTTCCACATGAATGGTGAGAAGGCCGCATACCACTCCTTCGAGGCAATTTGCGCCTACCTCTCACTTTTCTGCAAGTGAGCTGATCCTGTGTCCTATCGCGTCCTTATGGTGTGTACCGGCAATATTTGCCGCTCGGTCATGGCCGAAGAAATCCTGCGTGAAGCCGTCGAACAGCGCGGGCTTGATGTTGTGGTTGATTCGGCCGGGATCAGCGATGAGGAACATGGACACGGGATCGACTCTCGCGCTGCCCGAGCACTGCGAGAGGGAGGGTACCGCGTGCCCTCTCATCGAGCCCGCCAAGTTGAGGTGGGGGAGCTTCAGCGTTGGGACCTGGTTCTTGCGATGACCTCCTCACACCTTCGCGCCCTCGAAAGGCTTGCAGGCGGACCGGATCCGAAGATTCGCATGTTCCGTGAATTCGAGGTGGACGAAGGAGAACTCGGTCGCGGGCGCAACCTCGATGTTCCCGACCCCTGGTACGGAGATTATTCTGATTTCGAGGCCACTCGTGAGACCATTGAGAACTGCACTCCAGCCATCATTGAGTACATCATGAGGAGCACAACTCGGTGACGAAACGAAACAAGCGCATAGGCGCGCTTGTCGCACTTTGCGTAGCGGCGGCCTCGACAATCGGGATAGCCGGCTGTACGGACACAACGCCGCAAGAGCAGCCGCAAGAAACAGCTTCTGAGGCGCCTCGCGGAATCCCTTTGGACTACTCGGGTTTTGACCCGGAAAACATCATGTCTGATGCCGTGCTGGATGACTCGCGCGCTATGAATGACGAGCAGATTGCTGCTTTTATCAACGAAAAAGGGGAGGGCTGCCGCGCGGGACGGGTGAACGACCAGGATGTTCCGTGTCTAAAGGACTTCAAAGCCGTCACCGAGACTTTCCCTGCTGATGAGTATTGCCCATGGGGATACCAGGGCGGCGAAGAGGAAAACGCTGCGCAAATTATTGGTCAGTCGGCACGTTCATGTGGAGTAAACCCGCAAGTTTTGTTGGTGACGCTGCAAAAAGAGCAGGGTCTGATCTACGCGTCGGGTGGAATGTTTCAGTGGTTTAGCTATCCCAGCGCGATGGGATATGCCTGCCCGGATAACTCGACCTGTGATCCGGATTATGCAGGTTTTCAGCGGCAGGTCTATTACGCCGCGCGTCAGTTTGCGATCTATCGAGTAAAGCCTGAGCGTTTCCGTTTCCGTGCGGGAGAAAGGGTCGAGGCCCGCTACGGTCCCGCTGAAGAATGCACCTCCGTTGAGATCACTCCGGCTAATCGTGCAACCGCCAGTTTGTACAACTACACGCCCTATGTTCCCAACCAGGGGGCGCTTGCGGGGCACGGTAATGATTGCTCGGTTTATGGCAACGCGAATGTTTATGGCTATATGCGTGCTTGGTTTGCCCAATGATGTTGAAATCCGGGCAATTGTAGGTGGTCTTGGTATACACTGAGCGCGCTGGATACGCTCGTGTCCAGGTGACGAAGAAGTTGCCAAGGGGTGCGCGATGGAGCCATACGATATTCATAAGAAGACTGCTGACCCTCCGGGGCCACCGATTCACATACCGCATTTCAAGCGCTCTGATGAGTGTGCTGTTGGAATTGCGCTGTTACCTGGAAGGGTTCATGCCGTTGTCATGGATCGTTCTGGGCGTGTGCGTGAAGAACGTTCGCGAATCGTTGTAAATAATGCGAATGCCATTCTTGCCACGATTAACACTCTGTGCAGAGAAATGGCAGAAAGCGTTCGTTCATATGGGGACATCAAGGGGATTGGCCTATCCCTCGGTGCGAAAGTGATCGATGGCCGAAAGTGCACGGTCGAAGAACTGGGATGGCTGGACTTTCCGCTCCTCGACGTGATCTCTGGTCAGGGCGGACTTCCACTTTCTCTCATCAACAGTCTTGAAGGATTGGCAACCTACGAAGCCATATACGGTGTCGGACAGCGTATTGATAATTTCATGATCGTTCAGATCGCGGAAAACGTCAGTTACGTCGAAGTGAAGAATGGCGCTATTTGTGCTGATCCCGCTGGGGACTACCGAAGAAGTGCTCACCTTCGTCTTGAGGGAAGCAATGGGGTATGCGCACAGGGGCATTTCGGATGCGCCAGCGGCTCGCTGGTTCCTTCGGCCGTTATTGGGCAGGCACGTGCCGCCCGTATGAGCGCTGGGGATCCCGACCAGCCACGTGATATCGAAGAGTTGATTCGCATGGCACAGGGCGGCGATCTGGCCTGTCGAAAGGCAGTTCTGGGCTTCGTTCGCAACCTTGCGATGTGTCTGGAGCAGCTCAGCGAAATGACCAAAATTGATCACATCGTTCTTGATGGAAGCGCGGTGCGGATTCTTTCCTCGGAATGGGCGGTCCATTTTGAGGACGAGCTCTTTACTGTGGGCTCTCCGGGGGAAGTGCTTCCGGTAGTGATTCGGCGCGCCAGTGAGGATTCTCGCTGGGCGTGTGGGGCAGCAGCGCATCTGTTCGAGACCTACGATCGCGGAAGACCAAAAGTGTCGGGGGGTGACTTAAGCGGGAGTTATGTACCACTCATTGCGGTGTAGCCGGCATCGATTGGAAAACACCGGTCGTTTAAAAAACGGGACTGCGAGCAGCGCGCAGTCCCGTATATTTGTGTTCGAAGTTGAGTGTTACTCAGCCTCGACCACGGGCAAGACCGACCAAGGGAAGTTGATCCACAGAGCGGTCTTGCGCCAGATGTAGTCCGGTTCGATGATCGAGACGGGCTTCTTGTAAATAACAACCGAGCGAGCGTCGACCTTTGCGTGGGTTTTGCCATCGAGGCTCAGCCCGTCTTCGTCGATCAGTTCCATGACCTTCTTCAGGGTCTTACCCGAGTCTGCGACATCGTCGACGACCAATACCTTCTTGCCGTCCAGAGCCGAAACATCCATCAGCGGAGGCAGAACTTGAGGTTCATCTAGGGTCTCACCCAGACCGGTATAGAACTCAAGGTTCATGGTTCCAATAGCCTTCACACCCATTGCGTAGGCAATTGCTCCTGCGGGGATCAGACCTCCGCGCGCAATTGCAACGATCAGGTCGGGCTTCCATCCGGAATTCACGATCTGCTGTGCCAGCTCGCGTGCGGCATCGCCGAACTCTTGCCAGGTCAGATTTTCGCGTTCTTCGCCAGTATTGGTCGTTGCGCCGTCATCGAATGGGGTGGAAGCAGACATCTATACGTCCTTCAGCAAAAGTGATCGGGTGAATGGACATATGGTAACGCTCGTCAGTACGTTTACGCATCGTCATTCATTTGGTTGTCGAAGACGTGTCAAACTGCGTAGTTGGCGCGCATACTGTCCGCCGGGTTGACGAGGTTGCCCTTTGTAGGACCAGATTAAGATTCGCGAGGCATCAAAAGTGCGTGAACACACACCGCAAGAGGTGACCCGTCGGGGAGCTGAATAGAGTTCCCGCTGTGTTCCGCACACTGGGCATACCCCCACCCACGATGGCTGAGGTGACGGTAAGTGTGCCGATAAGCGCGCGCTATCGGGGGCGCCAAGTTGGCGAGCTTTTGCCTGCCAGATCGCATCGTGATGATGTGAGGCGCCAACCAGGGCGTGGGCAATTTCGTGCAGGATGACTCCACGTACCGTTTCCTCATCGTAGAGGTCAACCAACGGCCCTGAAAGGCGAATTTCGCGTCGTGTGTGGACGCATGCTCCCGCGCGTCTACGCGCACGATCAAATCTCAGCGACCAGTTTCTTAAACCGTGGTGATCCATCAACTCACGTGCCATTGCGCGTGCGTCTTCGCGCTTCATATGGCCTCGTGAAGACGATCGATCGCTGCCAACATGCGTTGAGGTGAAATCTTGCGCGCGGTCCCCAGTTCTTGTGCAAACAGAGAAACGCGCAGCTCTTCACGCATCCACAAAAGTTCCTCAAATGCGCTGGCGTGGCGTGCGTCGAAAGGACGCGTATCCATGAGATCGCGAAGTTCACGTAACTCTTCATCGACCTGTGCCAAGGCCTGAGCAGAGCGCTCGTCACGCGCAAGATCGGAAGGTGAACGCAGAGCTTTACGGACACGTAAAGATTGGGCCTGAATGTATCGCGGAAGGTTGCGAAGACGCTCGATAGGTGTTGCGGCAATGAATCCATCAAATACCAGGGAATTCGCGAGTCTTTCGACATCCTCGCGAAGGGAGGAATAGGCTTGTGCATCTGCAGTCGCAAGGGTGTCTTGAAGCTGCGCCCAGGATTCCATCGCACGCACAACGACTTCAATAATCGAATAGACCTGATCTTCGTGCAGATCCCTCACGCGCTGGGAAAGGACGTCAAAGCTCGAGCGATCACGTACCGCCCACAGTCCCTGATTTCCGCTCAGAGACACCGTGAGCGTGCGCACACTTGCCCACTGTGCATCTGCGATCAGAGCCTCGCTGCTTCGATAGGGGGTTGATGTCAACATGAGTGCCTCGCGTCCACTCCAACGCGTCGAGACGCGCTTGGTCGATAGCTGAACGCGGCGCAGGACGAGGTTCGCCACCCCCAAGCCGTGCTCGCTTCTTGCCTGCGAAGCATTTGCCATGACGCGCACGCCCGCCAAGGGATTCTCGGGCTTCCCTTGGGGAACTAGTGCGGGGAACGCGCGAATTGTGAGCCCCTGTGCCTGAGATTCGATCGAGGTGGGCAAAGGGGTGGTCGGGAAATCCTCAAGATTGTCAGCGAAAAGTTCGCTTCCGGGAATTTCCCCGCTAGCGTCGATTGCTCCCGAGTCCGTCGCTGCCTTCCCTTGCGCGCGTGCTTTTGCCTCAACAGGCTCAGTCCTTGAGGGGGTACCCGCCTCTGGCTTTGCTTCCGCACCTGAGCGATGCCTGCCTTGTGCGCTGCGTTCTTGGGCTTCGGTCAATGCCTGGCGAACGGCCGTTCGCAATGCGCTATCGGTTGCACCGGCCAAGGTACGTTTGAGATACCCCAGATCTTTCCCGCTTCCCAGTTCGCGTCCCTGACGATCGTGGACAACGAAGGTCATGAGTAAGTGATCGGGAAGCGCGTCGCGCATGGTGCGGATATCGGAATCACTCAGGTCAACGCCTCGGAGCTCGCGGATTGCGCGCGTGAAAAGTTCGTCGAAGGATGCCGAGTCAGCCTGCGCGGTAGCAGTGTGGGCTCCACCGGGTTTTTGGGTGGAAGCCTTCGGGAACCTATCGGAGGTTTGAGCTGAGGAAAGCGCAGAAAGATCGCGGCCTTTACCCCGCGCGTCTTGGGCGGGCGCACCGGCCTTGGACAGGCGCTTATCGCTGCGACCCTGACCTGTCTTCTGTCCCCATGCCGCCAAGCGCCCAAGAGCGGCGCTCAGTGAGGCGGGATCTTCATCGGGTGTAGAAGCAGGGGACGCAACATCAGAGGAAGCGTCACCAGAAGGTGCCTTATCAAGCTCCTTGCCAGCACTCACGCGGCCGCTGCGGAAATCATCAATCCACGCGGCAACGCTCTTTGCGACTTCGGGAGCGGGTGCCAGAAGTCGGCGCTTGGCCTTGGGAAGCGCACGAATTGCCTCGGTGATGAGTTCCTCGCGCATACCCGGTACTAACCAATCGGTCCCCTCATCGCTCACGCGCCCCAAGGCCTCGACGGGAATGGACATCGAAACACCATCGCGCGGGGAGCCGGGGTGGAACTCATAGGACAGGGGAAGGCGAAGCTCTCCCTGCTGCCAATGGTCAGGGAAGCCCTCTCCGGTCTGCCCAAGGCCTCGAGGAAGAAGAAGCTCAGGAGGGTAATCCAAAAGATGAGGATTCTGGCGCTTTTCGTTCTTCCACCAGCGATTAAAGTGCCCGGCAGAGATGATCGAGGCGGGGAGGAGATCGTCAAAGAAACGCTCCAGCGCCATTTCGTCGGCGACGAGGCCGTGGGTGCGGCTGCGGCGCTCGGTTTCCCTTGCGCGCTCGATCGCCTCGTCGTTGCGACGCTGGAAGGCATGACGCTCGCGCCACTGCCCCTGAACTAGTGCGTGGCGGATGAACATTTCACGAGCGAGCTCGGCAGCAGTGATTGGGCTTTGCTGGGCGATCGCAAAAGGAGAATCTGTTGGAACAGCGCCTCGGATTGATCCCAGGGGAGTAGATCCCAGTTGTCCCAGCAACACCGAGCGGTCTGCGATCAACGTCAGCCCGTAGAGCATGACTTTTTCTTGAACGTAAGCCGCACCCCGCGAAGAATTCCACGTGGGTTCGGAATAGACGTGGTTGAGTAGATCTTTTGCCAGGGGCTCGACCCATTCGGGGCGAATACGGGCGACCGTACGTGCGAAGAGTCGCGAGGTTTCAACCAATTCCGCGGTCATCACCCAATCGGGGTGGCCCGTAATTCCAGAACCGGGCCAAATGGTGAAGTGAGTGCCTCGGCTTCCCGTATAGTCTCGAGTTGCCGGATCCCATGCGCCCAGGCTGGAGAGCAGGCCAACAAGGATTGAACGGTGAATATCGTCGGTGTCGACCGCGCTGGTTGAGCGCGTGAAAGCAACTGCAGCCTTCGCTGTGGCGTCCGCAATTCCCGTTCGTGACGCCTGCTCGACCACGTCACCGGCTGAAGGCATTCCCAGCGGCTCAGTGTGGATTCCGATCGTGCGGGCCATATCGCGCAGCTGGTGGGCGATATCGCGCCACTCGCGGAAACGCAGGTAGTGAATGAACTCTGCCCGGCACATACGTCTAAACGCGCTACCGGAAAGATCGCGCTGCTGGACGTGCAGGTAGCGCCATAAATTGAGGTAGGTCAAGAAATCGGAGTGGGGGTCAGCAAAACGCGCGTGTGCTGTATCTGCCGCTTCCTGGTGTTCCAGTGGGCGCTCGCGGACATCTTGAATCGACAGCGCAGCAACGATGACTAAAATTTCCGAGGCGCATCCCGATTCATTCCCAGCGATTAGCATTCGGCCCAAGCGCGGATCGATGGGAAGCCGAGCTAAATCGCGACCAATGCGTGTGAGCTCAAGCCCCTGGTTTCCCTGTGCCAGCGCGGAAGAATCGGAGTTTTTCGACGAATCCAGCGGGTGCAGTGCCCCAATTTCAATGAGTTGATTGATGCCATCGCGGATCGCTCGTGAGTCCGGCGCATCGACGAATGGGAAAGAAGCAACATCTCCCAGCCCCAAAGCGCTCATCTGCAAAATGACCGAGGCCAGCGAGGTGCGCAAGATTTCCGGCTCGGTGAAGTCCGGCCTCGATGCAAAATTATCGGCGGAATACAGGCGAATCGCGATACCGTCTGCAACTCGTCCGCAACGCCCAGAACGCTGATTCGCGCTGGCCTTTGAAATCTCTTCGATGGGTAGGCGCTGAACCTTGGTCTTATTGGAATAGCGCGAAATTCGCGCCAGTCCCGGATCGATCACGTAGCGGATTCCCGGAACCGTCAGTGAGGTTTCAGCAACGTTTGTCGCCAGAACAACGCGCCGATGGCTGTGTTCCTCAAAAATCCGGTGTTGTTCCGCGGAGCTGAGGCGTGCAAATAGGGGCAAAATTTCGATATCTGCGGGGTTCTTCGAATGCGAGATATCCCTGGGCGCACGATTCCCCAGGTGATCGCGCAATGCCTGTTCGGTATCGCGGATATCGCGCTCACCGGGAAGGAATACCAAAATATCCCCCGGGCCCTCGCTGCATAGCTCATCGACAGCATGACAGATTGCGGTTTCGACGTCGATATCTTGACCCGCGCCGTATCCCTCTAGTGCAAGGGGATCATCCGGGTCCTCTAAAACCAATTGCTCGACGCCGCTTCCAGTGCTTCCCTCCTCGATTACCGAGGCCGTGGCAGGGCTGCTTTCAGTGGGCTGAGCAGCGGGGGAGCTGCTTGAGGAGGAATAGGAAGTTGGGGTATCGGCCGCAAGGGGACGGTAGCGGATTTCAACCGGGAAAGTGCGACCCGAAACCTCGATAACCGGCGCGGCTTCAATAAGCGTGCCCTGTCCAATTGGACCGTTCCATCGACCGAAGTGACGCGCGAAACGATCCGAATCAATGGTCGCTGAAGTGATGATGACCTTGAGATCGGGGCGCAAGGGGAGCAGGCGCGCAAGGTAGCCCAAGATGAAATCGATGTTCAGGCTGCGCTCGTGGGCCTCGTCGATGATTAGGGTGTCATAGCGGCGCAGCATCGGGTCAGACTGAATTTCCGCCAGCAAAATACCGTCGGTCATGAGTTTGATCAAAGTGGTAGGACCGACCTCGTCGGTAAATCGCACCTGGTAACCGACGACCTCACCGGGCTCTTTGCCCACCTTTTGGCCCAGTTCAGCGGCAATGCGTTCTGCAACCGAACGCGCTGCAATACGGCGAGGCTGGGTGTGCCCGATCATGCCGGCCACGCCTCGGCCTAATTGGAGGCAAATCTTTGGGATCTGCGTGGTTTTTCCCGAGCCGGTTTCGCCGGAGACGATGACAACCTGATGCTGCGAAATTGCCTGCGCAATTTCGTCACGTCTTGCGCTGACCGGAAGATCGGGGAAAGAGATCAGTGGAATCGCAGCGGCCCGAGCAGCAAGCTGTTCGGGCGTGAAAGGGCGGAAGGGCGCGGATGCATGAGGGGAGCGACCCCTGCGTGAATGTGCGCGCCGGCGCCTTGGCTGCGATGAAGTGGACACCCCTTCAGGGTAACGAAGAACTTTCGCCACAGCTGGGTGTGTACGTTACTGGCGGAACTCCCCACTGGGCTCTGCCCACAGATGCGCCCACTCAAGCGCGGCCTCGAGAAGGATTTCCGGATGTTCGCCGGCACCAAAGCGGGTGTCGTGAACCATTTCAACCCGTGATCCGTCGGGAAGACGGTGGAAAGCATCGCGCGTCAGATCAACCAGGCCCAAATCGATGTCATCGGCATCATGCAGGATGAATGCAGGTGCACCCTTCGGATCGATGATTGAAGAGTCGACCATGGAGAGATCGGCCAGGGTCTGCTTGGAAATCGTGAAAAATTCGCGAGGCCCATCGGAATCATCCGGAATCCGGGTTTGGCCGGTGTGTTCCAATTCGTCTAATTGGCTATTGGAGAAAATTGCACTCCAGTCGTAGGAGAGCGGGCCAAGTACCGGAGCAGAAAGAAACAGTGCGGTCGCATGAATCAGGTGAGCGGCAAGTGCAGTGACCGAGCCAAAAGAGTGACCGTGAATGATCTGGTGGGTGAAACCCTGATCGGCGAGCCAGCCCGATGCGGCCTGGAGGTCCTCGATTTGAGACTCGCGCGTAATCACTTCGTCATCGGAGCGCCCATGCCCCGAGTAATCGAATTGAAGCGTTGCGTAGCCGGCCTTGCGATAGGCGCGTGCGAGTTGGTCGTAGTGTCCACCCGAGTGTTCATCTGCAAGAAAAGAATGCGAAAACAGGACAGCAGCGTCCCGTGAATCCACGGGCTGAACGAAAGTTCCCGACAGGGTGATCCCTCGGGGTGTGTTCATACGTACTTCGCTCATACCTCCACGGTACTGGTTTCATAGAAGATGCGAAATACCCCATCTCACAACGTGCGAAAAGGTAAACAAGTAGCGTGTCGCTTTGGGGAACTACTAGGCTTGTTTTTATTCGATAGTCACCATCGCACACCGGCGCATATGCGCCTGATCGCACAAGAAAGACGCATCATGGGAACGAAAATGGGAATCGCCGTCGGTTTCGGGATCGGCTACGTGCTGGGGACCCGAGCGGGGCGTGAACAATACGCGCGAATTTGTGCGTGCGCGGGAAAGCTCCGTCGCTTCCCCTTGGTCGCCCGTCCTCTGGACGCCGCCGGTGAAAAAATGTCTGCGCTTGTCCGCACCCAGGGTGAGAAGGTCACGGATAAAGTTGCCGATGCGGTGAAGGAACGACTGTTCCGCATGCCGGCCTCTGAACCGGAGATTACCGAAGACGATCTACCAACCTACGCGGGCTGAGGCGCGGACGCATTCACAATGACTGATTCCCATCACACTGAAAGGCAAGCTTCGCGCGCGCAGATTCGCCGTTGGCGCCGCTACCTGGCTGAAGAACGCATGGAGGCGCGTACCTATCGCGCACTTGCTGAACGTCGGACGGGCGAAGAACGTCAGGTGCTTCTCGGCCTTGCCGAGGCCGAGGGGCGCCATGAGGAGTACTGGCTCTCCCTGCTGGGGGAACATGCGCTTCCCGCACCGCATCCTCCGCTTCGTACCCGAATTTCATCTGCCCTGGCCTACATGTTCGGGACAATTTTTATTCTGGCGATGGCTCAGCGAACTGAAGAACGATCCTCTTATGATGACGACGCCGATGTTCCCGCGGCTATTGCTGCCGATGAGCATTTGCACGTTGAGGTTGTTCGTTCGCTTGCGCAGCGCTCCCGTGAATCGCTAGCGGGTACCTTTCGGGCTGCTGTTTTTGGGGTGAACGATGGTTTGGTATCAAACCTTGCGTTGATTCTGGGTGTTGTTGGTGCGGGAATGAGCTCGCACGCGATTTTGACGACGGGTGTTGCGGGCCTGCTTGCGGGTGCAATGTCCATGGCCGCCGGTGAATGGGTCAGCGTGAGTTCTCAGCGCGAGCTATTGGACGCATCCATCCCAGATCCCGATGTCGACAACACTCTGAATTCAGTTGACGTCGATGCCAATGAATTGGCACTGCTTTTCCGCGCTCGCGGGGAAGATGAAGAATGCGCGAAGGCACACGCAGCAGATGTCTTCGCAAAGCTTGCGAAATCTGATCGTCGTAGCGGCGGTGAAGCTGCAGCACATGCAGATGGTACAGAGCGCCGCCCGATTTTTACGACGCACAAAGATGAAGATGCGGGAGCAAGCGAAGAGGTCGGTACTCCGGTGGGCGCTGCGGCCTCGTCCTTCATTTGTTTCGCTCTTGGTGCTCTCTTGCCCTTAATTCCCTATCTTTTCAGGCTTGATGGAGTGCTTGCTGCGGGAATTTCGGTTGTCCTTGTCGGTATCGCGCTCATGTTCACCGGTGGAATTGTCGGTGTCCTTTCGGGCCGTGCACCCGTCCCGCGTGCTTTCCGTCAGCTGGCAGTTGGTTTTGGTGCAGCGGGCGCAACCTACCTGCTGGGTCTTCTCTTCGGTACCAGCGTCTCCTGATCGGGGACAGCCACGCGACTGTGCTGCTCTTCAGAGGGGGACGGCCTCGTCGTAAATCTTGGGTACTGAGACTGCGCGTCCGCAACCTTGGATTCTTTTGAGAGGTGGATAACAATAGTGAGCGTGCTCGATACTCTCAATCAAACTTTGCCGGACCTGTTCCGCGTCATCGATCTTCTTGGCGTGCTCTTGAACGGGATCCTCGGCGGACGTATCGCGCGCATTAAACGTTTCGATGCCGTCGGCTTCATGGTGCTGGCCATCATGTGTGCACTGGCCGGTGGAATGCTCCGCGACATTATGCTCGATCAAGGCCCGCCGGTAGCTTTGACAGATCCCTTCTACTTGGGGACTGCGCTGGTCGGTGCACTTATCGCTATGCTCTGGCGCCTCGATTCTCGCTTCTGGAGGATCGCGCTAGTGATTGCCGATGGAACCGTTCTGGGATGTTGGGCGGCCACTGGAGCGCTGAAGACACTGAATGCTGGCCTGGGAGTGGGACCGGCGATTCTGCTGGGAATTATGACCGCCGTCGGTGGCGGCATGATTCGAGATATTTCCGCCGGGATGGTCCCCCAGGTATTTGGTGGAAATAATCTCTACGCAACTCCTGCATTCGTTTCAGCGGCGATCATGGCTGCATTTGGCCACTCGGGCCTGGAACAAATTGGCATGCTGGTTGCGACGATTGTCGGGTCGAGTTTCACAGTGCTTGCGCATTGGAGAAAGTGGCAGCTTCCTTCACATAATGATTGGACATTGACCATGACGGCAACGCAGCTGCGGGCACTCCTTCGGTTGCGTTCGCTTGATGAACGTGACGTCAAGAAGATTACTGAGGACAATTCGGATCAATGAGTGCAGACAAGGCTCAGAGCGGAGCAGGATCTACAGTGGAAGGTGCCCGCGGACCGCAGATGGCATCCCCGGGTCATGGCACGCCTCGGTCAAAAGGATTCAAGGCTGCACACCTGTCGATGATGGCGCTGGGAAGCGCGATTGGTGCCGGCTTCTTCCTGGGTACCGGTGTCGCCGTTTCCGAGGCCGGCCCGGCCGTTTTGGTCTCCTACAGTCTTGCCGCGTTAATCGTCGTCACCGTGATGTACGCGCTGGCTGAGTTGGCCGCTGCGATTCCTTCCTCTGGATCTTTCTCGACCTACGCCGAGGCAGGCATCGGCCGGTGGGCAGGCTTCACCTCTGGCTGGCTCTACTGGTTCATGCTGATCATGGTGCTTGGCCTGGAAATGACCGGCGCAGCGCAGATCTTTACAGCTTGGTTCCCCAGTGTTGACCAGTGGGTTGTCACCTTGGTCATCGTTGTTGTCCTGGGCGGGATTAACCTGCTGGCGGCCGGCGAATTCGGTCGTGTTGAGGCGTGGCTTGCAGGATTGAAAGTCGCTGCAATTATCTTCTTCCTGGTCGTTGGACTGGGCCTTCTGATGGGCATTATTCCCGGGCGCGCTCAGAGCCTGCATCAGGCTTTCATTGGAAATGGTGGTTTTGCTCCTGCTGGCCTTCCCGGAGTCGCGGTTGGTTTGCTTGCGATTATTACCTCCTTTGGCGGGCTTGAGATTGTTACCATTGCCGCCGCCGAGGCCGATGATGCGAGGCGCGCAATGTCGCAGGCGATTCGCTCGGTGATTTGGCGCATTTTGGTGTTCTACGTGGGCTCTGTCGCTCTGCTGATCTGCCTGCTGCCGTGGAATTCGGATGAGATGAAGACCAGTCCTTTTGCCGCGGTTTTGAACATGGCGGGAATTCCCGCGGTCGGAATGATCATGGAGATCATTGTTTTCACCGCACTGATTAGTGCCTTCTCTGCAAATATCTACGCGTCTTCCCGAATCGCGTACTCGCTGTCGGCACGCGGAATGGGACCGACGTGGATTCTGGGTGCGCGCGTGCGCAAAGCTGTCGATGAGGGGGACGAGGCCCTTGGAGTAACTACGCTTCACGGTGACATTGAGGATGGACGAACCCCGCGTCGCTCGGTTTCGGTTTCTGTGGCTCTGGCTTTTATTTCAGTCGCCTTGAACTGGTATCTTCCATCGTCGATCATGCAGGTGCTCATTAATGCAGTGGGCATGGTGCTGTTGATTGTGTGGGTGATGATTGTTATTTCGCAGATCCGCTTGCACTCGAAGCTCGAGGCCGAGGGAGTTTTGTCTCTGAGGATGCCGGGTTGGCCCTGGCTGCCGTGGTTCGCTGTTATCGGATTGGTGTCGATAGCGGTTCTGATGATGTTTAACGCTGCCGGACGCGCACAGCTGGTTGCAATGGGATCGCTGACCCTGATCTTGGTGTGCCTGTACTTTGCGCGTGAGAAT
>PPYF01267671.1_pt1 | contig 22924 bp, 17 predicted proteins | sample 1559871 | NCBI WGS metagenome assembly PPYF01 (sample SAMN08240021, study PRJNA423297) | Human gut metagenome, whole genome shotgun sequencing project.
GAAGGAGAGGGGTTCGGGGAGGGGAAGGGGCGCCTTTTCCAAAAGGCGCCCCTTCCCCTCCCCGATTCTCTATCGCTTCAACATGGCCAGAGCCCTATCCGCGACGGGGCCGGGCAGCATGCCGGTAAGGCAGCGGGGATCGGCGCAGTGGTTGCGGTTGCAGGGCTGGCAGGGCAGATTCAGGGCGATGTGGGCGTGCTCGGGCGCGGGGAAGGTCCACGCCGGGCTGGTGGAGCCGAGCACGGTCAGGCTCGGCGTGCCTACGGCCACGGCGATGTGCCGGGGCGCGGAACAGTTGCCGATGTGCAGGTCCGCTTCCGCGATGCAGGCCGCCATCTCGCGCAGGGAAAGCATCCGCGAGGGCAACAGCAGCGAATCGGCGGGGCACCGGCGGGCCAGCTCCCGAATCTCCTCTTCTTCGCCGGGCCCCCAGAAGGGCAGGAACCGCAGGGAGGCGTCGCGCTCCGCGAGAAGCCGCACCAGCTCGGCATAGTGCGCGAGCGGCCAGCGGCGGGTGGGCTGGCGGTGCGTGGGGTCCAGCGTGATCAGGCGCTGCGTGCCGGGCCGGAACCCCGTTTCCGCAAGCAGGGCCCGCGCGGCGGCGTGTTCTTCGTCCGTCAGCCAGATGCGCGGTCGTTCGCCGTTCCACGTAATGCCGAGGGGGCGCAGCACGCTGGCCTTGCTCATGGCCGAATAGCCGTCGAGCATGCCGATGGAGTGCGTGTACAAAAGGCGCGTATACCACGGCGGCGTGTAGGACAGCCGCACCGGCGCGCCGGAAAAGGCCACCACCCACCGGCAGCGCGGAAGCTGCTGAAAATCGACCACCAGATCATACCCCGTCCGCGCCACCTTCCAGTACCACGCCAGTTCGCGGGGAAAGGTGTCGAGCGCCTTCTTGTCCAACGCCCAGACGTGGTCGAGGTACGGGTTGTGCTCAAGGAGCGAGGCGCACTTCTTTTCCGTGAACAGGTGCAGTTCCGCTTCGGGATAACGTCGTTTGAGCAGCTCCAGCGAGGGCGTGGCGAGCACCACGTCCCCTATCTGACGGAGCTGGCAGACGAGGATGCGCTTGGGCGAAAAGGTCGCGAGATCGATCATGTTACAGCGCGCCCACTTCTTCCGCAATTTGCAGACACATGGAGGCCTTGTTCAGGGAGTAGAGATGGATGCCCGGCGCGCCGTTGTCCAGCAGGGTGCGGATTTGCCGCACGGCGAACTTGAGGCCCGCCTCGCGCACGGCTTCGGGGCCGCCCTTTTCGTTGGCCTCCTCCAGCGCAAGGTAGAGCTTGCCGGGAATGTTCGCGCCGCAGAGCGACAGGGTGCGGCGGATGGATTCGAGGCTCTGGATGGGCAGGATGCCGGGAATGACCGGGATGGACACGCCCATGTCGCTGAGGCGATCCACAAAATGGAAATACTCGCGCACGTCGAAGAAAAGCTGCGTCACCACGAAGTCCGCGCCTTCGCGGATTTTGGCCACGGTGTACCGCCAGTCGCTGGAGAAGCTCGGGGATTCGGGGTGCGGGGCGGGATACCCGGCCACGCCGATGCCCATGTCGGGCTGGTGCGCCTTGGCGAAGCGCACGAGGTCGGCGGCATGGCGGAACTCCGACGTTTCCCAGTCGATTTCCTGCCCCTTGGGGATGTCGCCGCGCAGGGCCAGCACGTTGTCCACCCCGTTCTCGCGCAGGCGCTGGAGGTACTGGGAGATGTATTCCGGCGTCGCGCCCACGCAGGTCAGATGCGCCATCGTTTCAAGCTGGAACTGCTTCTTGAGGTGGGAAACGATTTCCAGCGTGGCGTCCTGACTGGAGCCGCCCGCCCCGTAGGTGACGGACGTGAACAGCGGTTCAAGCGGAAGCAGGCGTTCGACCGTCTTGAAGAAATCCGGCCACTGCACAGGGTCTTTCGGAGGGAAGAATTCAAAGGAATAGAAAGGCTTGTCCCTTTCCGCGATAAGCTGGCCGATATTCATGGGAACCTCGTTTCAATGGACTGTCGATATTTCGAGTTCTTCATTCTATGCCGGATCGGCTTGAAGGGCAACGGTTCCGGGACGACCCCGGACCGGTGGCCGAAATCGCGTTGCGACTTTGCCGGGATTACCGTAAACTCCCACCATCCGGGACAATGGAGACCGGAACGCCATGACGCAGCACCTCTCTTTCTCCGTACGACATGCCGCATGCCGCATGGGGCGCGGCTCCGGTCTTCTGCCGTGGGTTCATGACGTGTGCCGTCGGCTGGTCCTGCTGGGAATATTGTTGCTGGCGGCGGCTCCGGCCCTTGCCGACGGAATGCCGTCCGAACGGGAGGACGGCGGCGACGCGCTCCGGAACGCGCTTGCCGCCGATCCGTTCGACATGCAGCTTTTGACCCCGTCCACGCCTCCGCTTCCTCCGCCGCCTCCGCACTGGGCCTTCACCGAAATGCCCCCGTGGGAGGACCTCGAAGAGGGGCTTCAGCTCGGCCTGTTCCCCGCCCGGTTCAACGGCGGCGGGTCGTTTGAAATGGTGATCCTGCGCATCGATCCCGCGCGCTACGACTTTACCGTGGAAACCGCCTCGGCGGAGGGGCGGGCCCTGTCGCTCGGGGACTGGGCCACGCGCAAGGATTTGGTCGCCGCGATCAACGCGAGCATGTATCTGCCCGACGGCGTCACCAGCACCGGCTATCTCCGGTCCGGGGAAACCGTGAACAACGGGCGCATCGTGTCCCGGTTCGGCGCGTTTTTCGTCGCGGGCGCGGATGACGAGTCCCTGCCCGGCGCGAACCTGCTGGACCGCTCCACGGACGACTGGGAAAACCTGCTTACGCATTACAGGATGGTGGTGCAGAACTACCGCATGATCAGTTCGGAGCGGCACCTGCTCTGGAAGCCCGGCGGCCCCAGACATTCGATTTCCGCCGTGGGGCGCGACGGGACGGGGGCCATCCTGTTCATCCTGTGCCGCGAGCCGCTGACCGGCGTGGATTTCGGGACGTTGTTGCTGGCCCTGCCCATCGACGTCCGGCTGGTGATGTATACCGAAGGCGGCAGTCAGGCCGGGCTGCTCGTGCGGACGCAGGCGCGGCGCGACGTCTGGATGGGACGGTACTGGGCGGATTTTTGGGTTTCGGGGAGTCAGGGCGCGCCGCTGCCCAACGTGATCGGCGTCCGCCGCAGGCCGTAGCCGCCCGCGGCACGGACAAACGAGGAATGACATGAAGTTGTACGTTGCGATGGTGGGGTTGCCCGCCCGAGGGAAAAGCACGCTGGCGAAGCGCATCAAGTCCGGTCTGGAGCAGCAGGGCATCCGTACCGCCATTTTCAACAACGGGCAGTTGCGCCGCATGCTGTTCGGGCTGGAGAGCGGTTCCGCCGAGTTCTTCAATCCCGATAACCTGCGCGCCCGCCGCCTGCGCGATCAGATCACCCACCAGAACATGGAGCGCGCCCGCGCGTGGCTGGACGACGCCGGGGACGTGGCGATCATCGACGCGACCAACGGCACGATTGAGCAGCGCGTGGACCTGAGCGCCACGCTCCGGGATCGGCCCATCCTGTTCATCGAATGCGTCAACGACGATCCGCTGTTGCTGGACGCCTCCATCCGCCGCAAGACCAAGTTGCCGGAGTTTTCCAACATGACGCAGGAGGAGGCTCTGGAGAGCTTCCGCAAGCGTCTGGCCTATTACGAGAGCGTGTACACGCCGGTACGCAAGGAACGCTGCTGGATTCGGGTGGACGCGGTGGACAGTTGCATTCAGGACGAGGCTCCGAGCAACGACCTGCCGTATTACGCCGCCATCCGCGACATCATTTCGTCCCGCTGGGTGCAGGACCTGTATCTCGTGCGGCACGGGGAAACCGAATACAACCGGGAAGGCCGTCTCGGCGGCGATCCCGCGCTGACCGCAAAGGGCGTCGAGCAGGCGGAAAAGCTGGCCGCGCATTTCGAGGGCGTGGACATCCCCTATATCTTCACCTCCACGAAGCAGCGTTCCGCCGAGACGGCGGCCCCGCTTCTGCGGACGCGCCCGAACACGATCAGCATGGCGCTCAGCGAGTTCGACGAGATCAACGCGGGCGTCTGCGAAGGGATGCGCTATTCGGATGTCCGCGAGGGCATGCCGCTGGAGTATGAGGCCCGAGCACACAACAAGTACGGGTACATCTATCCCAACGGCGAGAGCTACGCGATGCTCAAGGAGCGCGTGGCGCGCGGCCTGCGGCGGGCGCTGTTCCTTTCCGGGGAGGGCACGCTGATGATCGTGGGGCATCAGGCCATCAACCGTACCCTGCTGTCGCTGTTCCTGTTTCAGCGGCCCAACGACGTGCCCTATACCTACATTCCGCAGAACCAGTATTACCACATCACCATCACGCAGCGCCGCAAGCTGTTCGAGATGATTCGGTATGCGTAGGATGCGGAGAGCCGATTGGGGAAGGTGAGAGGGACCCCTTTTCATAACGGTTCCTCCCCGTTTCCCGAATCTGGCGGCGCGGCTCGTGCCCGTCCCCTTTCCGGGGCTTTCGTGTTTCTCGAATCCCCGTTCATGATTGATGAATGCTAAATCGCCTACGCGGCGGACGACCAGAATTCGCATCCCCGTTCATGAATTGAGGATGAAGGCGGAAGGCGCGGGAAGAACGGAAGAAGGCGTGCCGGGAGGCGGAAATGAAGGAAGAGGGCGGGAAGGGTTCGTTTTGCACCTGCAACAATCCGGGGTGCGCCAAGCATCCGGGGAATCGGGGCGGGGAGTGTACGGCGTGCATCCGCAGCAACCTGAAGGGCCGGACGCTGCCGCGCTGTTTTTTCGCCAAGCTGACGGGGGACATCGAAGGCATGACGGACTGGTCCTATGAGCGGTTCGCACGGCTGGTCTTCGAGCGGGCGGATGAGACGGAGTCCCTTGACAGCCGAGGCGGTTTCAGGTAAGAACACGCATTCAAAGAGAGTCGGGCGGCGGTGGCGCCGCCAACCCCGCCAGGTTCGAAAGAAAGCAACGGTAACGGTTGTTCGCCGGGTGTCCGACTCTCAAAAAGCGCAAGCCTTCGGGTTTGCGCTTTTCGTTTATGAACAAGGCGTTGCACGGTTGATGAAAGGGCTTATGACGCCCGATGGCTTTGCAGGGGCGGACGTGTCCGGCCTTCGGGAGCCGGACGGTGCGGAACCGTTTGCGGTGATGGCTTTTCAGCCGCTGCCGCATTGATTTTTTTGAATGCACCATGCCTACAGGGCGTCAATGTCGTCCCATGACAGGACCCAAATGTTTTCTTCATTGCGGAAAGCGGAGAAGGGAACGAGCCGTTCGGAACCGCCCGGTTTCCTGTTGAAAGAACCGTCAAATCCTTTTTCGGATGAAACTGTGGAAAAGCGTCGCCGGAGGGAATGGCCGTGCATCAGGTTGTCGTCGGGTATGCCGTGGACGCGGACGTCGAAGCGTGGATGGAACTGGCGGAACGGGTGCGGGACGCGTTTCCCGGTCTGGCGCTGGATGCGTACCGCGAGACGCTGCGGCGGGCCGTCGCGGACAGGCGGGCGTTGTGCGCGAAGGACGGGGAGGCTCTCATCGGCGTGCTTTTGCTGTCCGATCAGCACAACGGCATCGGTTTTCTCGCCGTCCATCCCCGGAACCGGGGGCGCGGCGTGGCCTCGGCCCTCGTCCGCAGGATGCTGGAAGTGCTCCCCGCCGGTGAGGACGTCCATGTGACCACCTACCGGGAAGGCGATCCCCTCGGCATCGCCCCGCGCGCCTTCTACAAGCGCCTCGGGTTTGAGGAAGGCGAGCTCGTCACCCGTTACGGTTACCCTTGCCAGCGGTTCGTACTGCGGCGCGGTTGAGACGGGGCGGCGGGACGGTTGCCGCTGCGGGCGGACGGCCCCGCATCATGAGGGAGGGCAGGCCCGCCTGCCGGAGCGACGTTCGGGAGGTGTTTGTGCCATACGAATGGAAGAAAAGCGAAAAGGCGTTGTACCTTCCCCGAGCCGTTCCCGCACAGGTCACGGTTCCCGAGCAGGCCTTTTTCAGGATACGCGGGGAAGGGAACCCCAACGGCGAGGCGTTCCGCGAGGCGTCGGCGTCCTGTATTCCCTGTCGTACGCGGTCAACATGCTGCCGAAGAAGGGGGAGGCCCCGGAAGGCCGGCATGCGTATGCGGTGTTCCCGCTGGAAGGCGTGTGGAACACGGCGGAACCGGTGCCGCCGGGAGCGGTCCTCAACAAGGATGCCCTGCGCTACACGCTGATGATCCGCCAGCCGGATTTTGTGACGGACGGGCTTGCCGCGCGGGGCATCGCCGCGACGAACGGGAAAAAGCCGCACCCTCTTTACGAGTCGGTTTCTTTCGGGCGCTGGAACGACGGCCTGTGCGTGCAGATGCTCCACGTCGGCCCGTATGACGTCGACCCCGAACGTTTCAGCCTGATGCAAACGTATTGTGCGGAACACGGATTGCGGCACGTATCGGGCTGGCATCGGGAAATAGACCTTTCGGATGCCCGCAGGACCGATCCGGCGCGTCTGAAAACGGTATTGCGGTTCCGCGTGGAGGCGTGCGCCTGAGCGAGACTCCGTCCATGCCGTTTTTCCTGTTCTTCGTCACTGAAAGATCACAAAAGGGACTCCGGGGAGTCCCTTTTTTCTGGGCCGCGTCCAACGTCCCGATTGACCGAACAGCCCCGGCAGGCAAGCCGATGGCCTCTCCGCGCCGCTTCGGTTTTCTACGGCCCCGAATCTCTCCCTGAAAAACGGAAAACCGGGGACAGGGTCCGGTAAGGTCAGAAGGCTCGGGAAGGAGAGGGAAGGCCGCAGGCCGTGCGACAGGGTTGGAAGAAGAGGAGGAAACGCGGGGAACTCCCTTTTTCGGAACGTCTCCTCCTCCCTTTTTCGCATGTTATCCGGCGATCTTCGCCTTGAGCACCGCCAGAGCTTCGTCAATGCCTGCGGGGTTCGTGCCGCCGGCCTGCGCCTGATCGGGGCGTCCGCCGCCGGACCCGGCGATGGGCGCGGCGACTTCCTTGATCAGCGCGGGTGCGGTGAAGCGTCCGTGCAGGTCCTTGGAAACGTAGAGGATCATGCTGACCTTGCTTTCGTCGACGGGCGCGGCGACGCAGGCCACGCCGGAGGGCAGCTTGGAGCGAATGTCGTCCATCACTTCGCGCAGGGCCTTGATGTTGGTCGTGCCGAGCTTCGCGGCGAGCACCTTCACGCCGTTGATCTCCTCGATCTTGGACATGAGGTCCCCGCCCTGACCGGACGCGGCCTGCGCGGCGGCCTTTTCGAGGTCCTTGCGGAGCCCGCGGTTTTCCTTCTGGAGCGCGTCCAGCTTGGCGACGAGTCCGCCGGGCTGCGTCTTGAGCATGCCCGAGAGCTGATGCAGCTCGTCCCGCATGGCGTGGACGAGCCTGAGGGCGTTCCAGCCGGTGGCGGCTTCGATGCGGCGCGTGCCCGCCGCGATGCCGCTTTCGGACAGGATCACGAACCCGCCCGCCTGACCGGTGCTGTGCAGGTGCGTGCCGCCGCACAGCTCGACGGATTCGGTGTGGTCGCCGTCGCCGATGGTCACCACGCGCACGGTGTCGCCGTACTTTTCCCCGAAGAGGGCCATCGCGCCCATGTCGATGGCGGCCTGCTGGCCCATGAGTCTGGTGGACAGCGGATAGTCGGCCATGATCGCGGCGTTCACGTCGCGTTCCACGGCGGCGAGCTCTTCCGGCGTCATGGGAGCGATGTGCGAGAAGTCGAAACGCAGACGGTCCGGCGTGACCAGCGAACCGGCCTGACGCACATGGTCGCCCAGCACGCGGCGCAGGGCCGCATGGAGGAGGTGCGTGCAGGTGTGGTTGCGGGCCGCGTCGAGACGGGTCGATTCGGTTACGGTGAGCACCACCTCCTGATCCGGGAGCAGGGTGCCGTTGTCCACGGCGATGTGGTGGACCGTGAGGTCGGCGGAGGGTTTCAGGGCGTCCAGCACCTTCGCGGTGCCCGCCGGGGCGGCGAGGATGCCGGTGTCGGCGCACTGGCCGCCGGACGCGCCGTAGAAGGGCGTGCGGTCGGTGACGACGTAGCCCTTGGCTCCGTCGGCGAGCGCGTCGACGGGGAGGCCGTCCTCATCGAGCAGGGCCACCACCCGGCCCACGCCGGACAGGGCGTCGTAGCCGAAGAAGTCGCTCTTGAGGCCGTCCTCAAGCAGGGTCTGGAAGCGGGAGGCCACGTCCTTTTCGCCCGATCCCTTCCACGCGGCGCGGGCGCGGCGGCGCTGCTGGAGCATGAAGTCGTTGAACCCGGTCTCGTCGGCCTTGAAGCCGCGCTTTTCCGCGGCGTCGTTCACGATGTCCAGCGGGAAGCCGTACGTGTCGTAGAGCCGGAACGCGGTTTCGCCGGGGATGATCTTTTCGCCGCGGGCGGCGAGGGCGTCCATTTCCTCTTCGAGCATGGCGAGGCCCTTGTCCAGCGTGGCGGAGAAGCGTTCCTCCTCCTCGCGGACGACGCGGGCCATGAAGTCGGCGCGGGCGCGCAGTTCGGGATAGTCGTCGCCCATGACCTCCACGACCTTGAGCGCGGTCTTGTAGAGGAAGGATTCCTGCATGCCCATGAGGCGGCCGAAGCGGTAGGCGCGGCGGATGAGGCGGCGCAGGATGTAGCTGCGGCCCTCGTTGGAGGGCAGGATGCCGTCCGCAATCATGAAGGCGATGGCGCGGCTGTGGTCCGCGATGACGCGCAGGGCGGTGTCCGTGTCGTCGTTGTCGTGGTAGCGGACGCCCGCGAGTTCGGCCATGTACTGGATGAAGGTCTGGAACAGGTCGGTGTCGTAGTTGGAGCGAACGCCCTGACACACGCCCGCGATGCGTTCGAGACCCATGCCGGTGTCGATGGAGGGGCGGGGCAGGGGCACGCGGGAGCCGTCGGGGAGCTGCTCGAACTGCATGAACACGAGGTTCCAGATTTCGAGGAAGCGGTCGCAGTCGCACTTGCCGATGCCGCAGTCGGGGCCGCAGGCCATGTCCGCGCCCTGATCGAAGTGGATTTCCGAACAGGGGCCGCAGGGGCCGGTGTCGCCCATGCTCCAGAAGTTGTCCTTGTCGCCGAGGCGGAAGATGCGTTCGGGCGCGACGCCCGCGACCTTCTGCCACAGTTCGAAGGCTTCGTCGTCGTCCTTGTAGACGGTGACGTACAGCTTCTCCTTGGGCAGCTTCAGCTCTTCGGTGATGAAGGTCCACGCGAAGCGGATGGCGTCTTCCTTGAAGTAGTCCCCGAAGGAGAAGTTGCCGAGCATTTCGAAGAAGGTATGGTGGCGGGCGGTGCGGCCCACGTTGTCGAGGTCGTTGTGCTTGCCGCCCACGCGCAGGCATTTCTGGGAAGTGGTGGCGCGCACGTAGTCGCGTTTTTCCTGCCCGCAGAAAATCTTCTTGAACTGCACCATGCCCGCGTTGGTGAACAGCAGGGACGGGTCGTCGCGGGGGATCAGCGACGAGGAGGGGACTTCGGTGTGGCCGTTTTTCTTGAAGTAGTCCAGAAAGCGGCGGCGGATTTCGTTGGCTGTCAGCATAGGGGCTCCTGCGGGGGATGGAAAGGTGGGGCACGGCGTGCCCGGAGGCGTCGGAAAGGGGAGGCCGCGGCCTCCCCCCTTCCGGTCGGTTACATTTCTTCGTCCATATCGTCGACCATCGGGCCGGCTTCGGGATCGGGCAGGGCCTCCTCTTCGGCGGGCACGACGGCCTTGGGGTTCATGCCCAGATATTCGATGAGCTGGGCCTCGATGGCGTCGCGCAGTTCCGGCGTCTCGTCGAGCAGGGCGCGGACCTTTTCCTTGCCCTGTCCGAGCTTTTCGGCGCCGAAGGCGAACCATGCGCCGCTCTTGTCCACGATCCCGGCGTCCACGCCGAGGTCGATGAGTTCGCCGGAGCGGGAGATGCCCGTGCCCCAGATGATGTCGAACTTGGCTTCGCGGAAGGGCGGGGCCATCTTGTTCTTGACCACCTTCACGCGGGTGAGGGAGCCGTAGGCCTCCTCCTTGTCCTTGAGGGTCTGGATTTTGCGGATGTCGAGGCGGACGGAGGAGTAGAACTTGAGCGCGTTGCCGCCGGTGGTGGTTTCCGGGCTGCCGTAGCCGGTCATGCCGATCTTCATGCGTATCTGGTTGATGAAGATGACGGCGGTGCGGGACTTGTGGATGGTGCCGGTGAGCTTGCGCAGGGCGTGGGACATCAGGCGGGCGTGGCCGCCGACCTGCGTTTCGCCCATCGCGCCCTCAAGTTCGGCCTGCGGGATGAGGGCGGCCACGGAGTCGATGACCACGAGGTCGACGGCGCCGGAGCGGACCAGCATGTCCGCGATTTCAAGGGCCTGTTCGCCGTGGTCGGGCTGCGAGATGAGCAGTTCGTCGGTCTTGACGCCGAGCCGCTTGGCGTAGGTCACGTCAAGGGCGTGTTCGGCGTCGATGAAGGCGGCGGTGCCGCCGTTCTTTTGGCATTCGGCGATGACGTGCAGGGTGAGGGTCGTTTTGCCCGAGGATTCGGGACCGTAGATTTCGGTGACGCGTCCTCTGGGGATGCCGCCGATGCCGAGGGCCAGATCAAGGCCGATGGAGCCGGTGGGGATCACCGGGACCTTGACGTGGACGTCGTCGGAGAGCTTCATCACCGCGCCCTGCCCGAACTTGCGTTCGATGGTTTCGAGGGCGGTTTTCAGCGCTTCCTGGCGCGCTTCTTCAGGGGTAAGCGTTGGCTTTTTTGCCATATCGGGGAACTCCGTATGAGTGGCGGGTTTGAGGCGGAACCGTTCGTTCCAGATCGGCCTTTATACCAAAAGCCTTCGGGACGGGCAACAGAATTACCGGATGCGGTGCCGGTATTTCAATGGATTCCGCTGGATAGAACAAGGTGGAAAAGAAGGGGCGGGGGAGGAGGCCTCCCCCGTCCGGTCCGGGTTACTTCTTCATCAGCTCGGAGATCAGTTCCTGAGCGGTCTTGGGGCCGGGGCTCACTTCCAGCTTGAACAGCGGGGAATCGCCCGAAGCCGCTTCGATTTCGTCGGCGGTCATGGGCTTGGGCGAGTCGAAGATGATGCGGACCGCGCCGGGACGGTCGATGAAGTCCATCAGCTTGGGCATGCCCTCGCCGGAGGCGGCCTGCCCGGCGTTTTCGCGGACGTACTGCTTGGCCAGCGCGATGCACTGGTCGGTCGTCAGGCCCATGAGCTGCTGCCCGATGAGGCCCAGACGGGGAAGCAGCCCTTCGTCGGCGTAGCCGATTTCAATGCGGGTGAACTTCAGGTTTTCGTCCATGAAGCGTTCGATCGCTTCATCCTCGGCGGGCGTAGCGGCCTTGACGCTCATCTGGAACACCTTGTCGAGGGCCTCACGGGGCATCACGCCCTTGAAGGCCATGTCGGCGGTGCCGAGTTCGGCCAGACTGAGGGAGCCGGAACTGGTGAACGCGCCGTCCTTGGCGGGCAGGGACAGAGAGAAGGCCGCGCTGGCGTCCAAATCCTTCACGCCCATGATCGACAGCAGTTGCAACTGGGGGATCAGCGAGGCGGGCGCCTTGGCGTGCTCCACCGTGACGTCGAAGGAGAAGGGGTCGGTGCTCGGGTTGGCGAAGGTGACCTTGGCGATGGAGAGGCCGAGCAGGCTGTTCTGGCTCTTGATGTCGTTCAGGTGCAGGGCCCCGAGGAGAGGCCGGGGGCCGCCGAACACCTCCCGCAGCAACGCCAGCGCTTCTTCGTCGCTGATGTCCGGCTTGGCGGAGATGAGCTTTTCGAAGACTTCGCGGGGCGGGAGGTTGATGTTTTCAACGCCGGCTTCGGCGATGCTCAGGACTTCCTTGTCGCGTACGGAGAGGCTGATGCCGGTGACGGAGGAACTGTCCAGATGGCCTTTCGCGTAGTTGACCTCGCGGGACTGCCGGGCCTTGACGGTGTAGGGGAGCTCCTTGCCCGCCGCCGAGACGTCGAGGGCGAGCCCTTCCGAGTAGGAAAGCGCGTACACGAGCATCCGGGCGGCCCTGACGGCGTCGGTTCCCGAAGCGTTCTGGAGGAGCGCCTTGACCGGGGCGGCTTCCACGCGGATGTTCTTGAAGGAACGGCTTCCGACCGTGGTGAGCGGATCGGGGCCGGCGGAGACCCCGGTCAGGGTCACGGCGTCGGCGACCGGGATTTCGGCTTCCTTGATTTCGCTGTTGGGGTCGCGCATCAGCGACAGGAACGTGGTGCCGGGATTCTGGACGTCCAGCGTTTCGAGACTGACGACTCTCGTCTGTCCGTCCACCCCGACGATGTCGGCGCGGATGTTTTTCAGCACGAGGTGGTTCTCGAGCAGGGTGTACGTCACGTCGCCCAGTTCCACATGGGCGTTTTTCGGGGTGTTGGCCGCCCATGTGCGGATGGCCTCGACGACGGCGTTTTCAAGGTAGCGCATTCCGCCGTAACCAATTGCGATAACGGCAATAAAGGCGATGAAGAGGCCGGTCAGGCCTTTCTGGAGCTTGGAGAGAGCCATAACATCCTCATGCGGTTTTTGATGATCGACCGGAAAATCTACAGGATGAATAGTGTAGGTGCGCCCTCCTGCCCGGTCAAGAGAATCGTCGGGGAAAAAAGCGGAATGAAAAAAAGCGGCCCCGGAATGTTCCGGGGCCGCTGCGGGAGGCCGTTTCGACGTGGGGGGAGCCCCGGCGCGGGGGACGCTCCGGCCGAGTGCCGGAGGAACCGTCCCGCCGGGAGGCCGTCCCGTGATGCGGGCTACGACGCCACGCAGGAACGGACGGCCTTGGGCTTCGCGGCGTCTCCGCCCTTCTTGGCGTTGGGGTCGACGGTGCGGATCGTGGTGACCTTGTTCTGGGTGAAGAAGTCGATGCCGTCCTTGCCCTGCGCCTTGTTGGTGCCGAGGAGCGAGCCCTTGATGCCGCCGAAGGGGATGTACGGGTGCGGGGCGCAGATGCCCACGTTGATCCCGACCATGCCTACGTCGGCGTCGCGGCTGAACTTTTCGGCGTAGAACTGGCTCTGGGTGAAGATGCACGCGCCGTTGCCGAATTCCGACCGGCGGATGAGGTCAAGGGCGTCGTCCATATCCGCGATTTTGATCGTGGCGACCAGCGGGCCGAAGACTTCGGTGGTGAACAGCGGGTTGCAGGGCGTCACGTCCTTGATGATCGTGGGGCCGACGAAGAAGCCGTTCCTGTTCTTTTCCGGCAGATCGGGGTTGCGCCCGTCGAGGACGAGTTCGCAGCCGTGCCCGTGCCCGAGGGCGATGTCCACGTATTCCTTCACCTTGTCGGCGGCGGCGCGGGAGATCAGGGGGCCCATGAATACGTCGGGATCGAGGGCGTCGCCGACCTTCACCTTTTTGGCGGCCTCGATCATGCGTTCGAGGACCGTATCGTACAGTTCGGGCACGATGGCGACGATGGACCCGGCGAGGCAACGCTGACCGGCGGAGCCGAAGCAGGAGTTGACGTAGTTGTCGATGAACACGTCGATGTCGGCGTCTTCCATGACCACGAGCATGTTTTTCGCGCCGCCGAGGAGCATGGAGCGCTTGGCGCCGCGGGCGCAGCCTTCCGCCATCTTTTTGGCGGTCGGGGTGGAGCCGACGAGGCACACGCCCGCGATGCGCGGGTCTTCATACCATGTGCCGGGGATGTCGCGGTTGCCGTGGATGACGTTGACGACGCCGGCGGGCAGGCCGATTTCCATAAAGATGTCGCACATCATCTGCATGAAGTAGGGCGACTGCGTGGACGGCTTGAAAATGAAGGTGTTGCCCGTGCCGATGGCGAAGGGGATGAACCAGCCGAACACCAGCGCCGGGAAGTTGAAGGGAGCCACGCCGCCGAACACGCCGAGCGACTGCTTCACGACCTTGCCGGAGATGCTCCCGGCGATGCCGTCGATGGTTTCGCCCTGAATGAGCGCGGGGATGGTGCAGGCCATTTCCACGATTTCGATGACGCGCTGGACTTCGCCGCGGGCTTCGGAAATGTGTTTCGCCTGATCGAGCGCGATGCCCTGCGCGAGCTTTTCATGGTCGCGGATCATGCATTCGCGGATTTTGTGGATGTAGATCATGCGCTTGGCGATGGGGACCAGACGCCACGTCTTGTAGGCTTCGGCGGCGGTGGCGATGGCGGCTTCGCAGGTGTCCTTGCCGGACATGGGCACGGAGCCGATCGTTTCGCCCGTGGAGGGGTTGTACAGGGGGACCGTTTTGCCGCCCGTTTCTTCCTGCCACTGACCGTTGATGAAATTGCGGATCACTATCTGGGACATGGTGCGCCTCCGTATATCTCGGGGTGGGATTCCCGTTTCGGGTTTTTCGTCCTGTGTCCCGTATACCTCGCCCGCGTCCCGCCCGTCTTCTCGCATTCTGCCAAACTGTATCGCGTTTCTGCCAAAATGGGGAAGAAGGAGCGGGGAAGGGGGCCTTCCTCCAAGGGCCCCGTCAGAGGATTTGAACGGTGTTTCTGAACAGCATGTTGAAATGGCAATGTTTTTTCAAGGTGGCTCTGTTTGGTACGCGCCATGATGGAGGCGTTCTTCAGAAGCCGCCTGAAACGCCGAAATCCCATGAAACCCCACGGCACCCCTTTCCCCGCAACAGGCCGGTGCGGCTCCCGCGCCTCCCAAGGAAGTCCTCCTTCCCGCATGCGGAGTGCGACGAATGCCGAAGGTGATCGCGTCAAGTTCCCGTCCCTCCTTCCCGCATGCGGAGTGCGGCGGTGGAGGGGCGTTCGCCATCTGTTCGAGGTGTCCCTTCCCGCGTGCGGAGTGCGGGGTGAGGAAGTGGGGCGGCCCGTCCGGCGCAGCCCTCCCCTGTGCGGAGTATGGAGCGTATCAGCCGACAGTATGTTTTCCCCGTACAGGCCCTTCCCCAGTGCGGAGTGCGCGGCACGGGAGCTCGCCGCGGTTTTTCGCACGGGTACGTGGGACGTACGTCTTTTTCAGCGGAGTTGATGCGGTCCGGCGTGCGGAGGGAGGCAAGACCGTTCGGGACGGAAGCCCGGACGTTTCAGCGGGCGATCTGTCCGGGCGTGCGTCCGAACAGCTTCTTGAAGGCGGCGATGAAGGCGGAAACCGACGCGTACCCGCAGTTGAGCGCCACGGCGGTGACGTTCTGTCCGGCTTCGAGCTGCCCGCGCGCGTGGAGGAGGCGGATGCGCTGTCGCCAGCGGCCGAAGGATTCCCCGGTCTGGCGCTGGAACAGGCGGGCGAGAGTGCGTTCGGACATGCCGAGCCGCACGCACCATTCGCGGATGGTTTCGGGGGAGTCGGGTTCGTTGAGGAGAGCGGTGCACAGGGCCACGAGGCGGCGGTCCCTCGGCATGGGCATGGGAAACCCCACCTCGGGAAGCAGGGGAAGCTGGTCGAGGAGCACGGACACCATCCGGCCTGCGGGGCCCGATTCGTCGTATTCGACGGAGATGGGGCTGAGGGCGAGGATCAGCTCGCGCACCAGCGGCGACACCTCCATCGCGTGGTAGCGCCGGAAGCGGGGGCCGGGCGGCAGGACTCGGGGCATGATGTACAGGCTGTTGTCCACGGAGGACTCGGGAATGTACCACTCGTGCGTCAGGCCCGGCGGTATCCATACGGCTCGCCCGGGCGGGGCGGCGTAGTTGCCGAGTTCGGTGCAGACGACCATGTACCCGGAACGCATGAACGCCAGTTCCCCCCAGTGTTCATGGGTGTGGATGTCGCTCCATGTGCCCGCCTTGAAGGTGTCGTTGAACCAGAAGACGGGACGCGGCAGCGTGGCGAACGGAATGTCGTAGCTTTTGACCTCGGTGAGACGGTGTGATTTCATGAGGGGCGTCTCCAGTGGACGAAAGTATAGTGCAAAGCCGTTCCCGCCGACAAGAGGGGCGGACCGGAACGGGCATTGTTTATCCGCATAAATTGATATAAAGGTGGAGCTTTGCCCGGATGACGCCCTTTTCACCCCGCACCCGACATTTCCCCGGAGAACCCTCCATGTCCGAAAAAGCCCGTTTCAGCGCCTTGTTGCCCATGATTGTCTTCCTCGTCCTGTTTATCGGCACGGGGATCGCCCTGACCGTCGCCGGGACGGAGATGCCGTTTTACCAGCTTTCCGCGACCGTGGCGATCATCCCCGCCATCGTGCTCGCCATCGTTCAGGGCAGGGAGGAGCTCAACAGGAAAATCGCCGTCTTCCTCTCCGGGGTGGGCGAAATCAACATCATCACCATGTGCATGATCTTTCTGCTCGCGGGCGGGTTCGCGTCCGTGGCTTCGGCCATCGGCGGCGTGAAGGCCACGGTCAACTTCGGGCTGTCCCTGTTGCCGCCGTCCATGATCCTGCCGGGGCTGTTCCTCATCGGCGGGTTCATCTCCACGGCGATGGGCACGAGCATGGGCACCGTGGCCGCCATCGCGCCCATCGCGGTGGGCGTGGGCGAGCAGACGGACATCCCGCTGGCCCTGCTGCTCGGCGTGGTCATGAGCGGAGCGATGTTCGGGGACAACCTGTCCATGATTTCGGATACGACCATCGCGGCGACCCGGACGCAAGGCTGCGAGATGAAGGACAAGTTCCGCATGAACCTCCTCATCGCGATTCCGGCGGCCCTCGTAACGCTGGCGCTGCTCTGGGCGGCGGGTTCCACCGGGCAGGTGGTGAAGCACGAGGACTACCAGTTCATCCGCGTGGTGCCGTACCTTGCCATCCTGATCATGGCGATTGCGGGCGTGAACGTCTTTGTGGTGCTGCTCGCGGGCATCGTGTTTACGGGCGCGGTGGGCGTCGCCACGGTGGACGGGTACACGCTGATTCAATGGAGCAAGGACATTTACGCCGGGTTCGTGGGCATGAACGAGATCATGGTGCTGTCCATGCTGGTGGGCGGCCTCGGGGAGCTCATGCGCTACCACGGCGGCATCCGCTGGCTTCTGGAGCGGGTGAACGGCCTTGCGCGCCGCCTTTCCGGCGAGTCTCCGGTCAAGGCGGGCGAATGCTGCATCAGCCTGCTGGTCCTGCTCGCCAATCTGTGCACCGCGAACAACACGGTGGCGATCATTCTGACCGGCAAGGTGGCCCACGAAATCGCGGTTACGAACGGAGTTGACAGGCGGCGCAGCGCAAGTTTACTGGACATATTCTCCTGCGTCGTGCAGGGGCTCATCCCCTACGGGGCGCAGCTCCTGCTGGCGGGCTCCATCGCGAAACTTTCGCCGCTCGATATTGCGTGGAACAACTGGTACTGCATGCTGCTGGCGGTGGCCGCCGTGCTCGCCATCCTGTTCGGCATCCCTCGGGTCAGGCCCGTGAAGCCTCTTGCGTAGTTGGGGAGGAACACCGTAACCGGATGAGGCGGCCTTATGCCCGCAACGTCTCTTGCGTAGCTGGGAAGACGCTTCCGGCGGTGCCTGCCGTGCCTCAGAGCTCCCCGTCCGGGGGAGCCGCGTTGTTCCCGATGCCCGTACGACTCGAAGATTCGCCCATCGGTCGCGGCCCCTGCGAGGCCGCCCTTCGGGCCGATCCCCCGGACCCCGGCGCAGACGGAGACGCGGAACTGCGGTTTTTCATGCAGGTAAAAGAAACGGCTTTGTCGTTTCTTTTGTCTTTTTTGAAGAAAGGCCGAGAGCGGCGTCAGGGCAAAGGCTGTCGCACGGCCGGGGAACCGAAGGGGCCGGGGTATTCGACTCAAAAGGCGGCGAAGCCGTGACCGCCGGACGTGGCTTCGAGCCTTACGGGGATCGCGTACGGAGCGATTCCCATGACCACGAGCCCGCCGACGAAGCCTCCCTACGGGGATCGCACGCAGAACGATTCCCCCGTGTTGCCGGGAGGTGTGGGCAACGACTCCATATCGTACCGGCGCAATTGGAATTTTCGCATGTCGCCGGGAGGCGTGGGGCAGGGCGGCAGTCCGGCGGAACGCCGGGGTCCGGCTTTTCGGAGGAACCATGTGGTACGTCTACCTGCTCCGGTGCGCGGACGCCACGCTGTACTGCGGGGTGACGACGGACGTGGAGCGGCGGCTGAGGGAACATAACGGGGAAGGGAAGCGGGGCGCGAAGTACACGCGGACAAGGCGGCCCGTCGAGGTGGTCTGCTGCGTGGCGCAGCCGGACAGAGCCTCCGCGTGCCGGTTGGAAGAGGCGGTGAAACGGCGTCCCCGTGCGGAGAAGACGGCGTTCCTGCTGGCGCGGGCCGGGGAAACGACCGACGGGAAGACGCCGGGAACGGAAGGAGCGATTGCATGTTGATGGTCATGATGGCCGTTGTGGGCTTCATCGTCGGATTTCTGGTCGGGTGTACCGGCATGGGCGGGATCATCCTGATCCCCTCCCTCGTCTACCTTGCGGGGTTGACCAGCCATGTCGCCATGGGCACGACGCTGTTTACCTTTATCTTCACCACCTCGCTGTGCAGCTACCTGTACATCCGTCTCGGGCATGTGGACTGGAAGGCCACCATTCCCATCTGCGTCGGCGGGTTCCTGTTCACCTATGTGGGCGCGGACGTCAAGGCGTTCACGGCCGCTCCGTATCTGAATCTGGTGCTGGCCCTGCTGATTCTGCTCGCGGGCGCGCTGGTGTTCTGTCCCGTGAAGGGACGGCGGTTCTCGTTCATGGAAGAGGGCAGGCGTTCGCGGTTCTGGGTGCTGTTCGCCGTGGGCAGCGGCGTGGGCTTCGTCGCCGGGCTGACCGGCGCGGGCGGCCCCGTACTCTCCGTGCCGATCATGATCGCCCTCGGCTTCCCGCCGCTCATCGCCATCGGCGCGGGGCAGGTCTATTCCGTCCCGGTCGCGCTGTCCGGGACCGCCGCCAACTTCCTGCACGGAGCCATCGACTATCAGGTCGGCTTCTGGATGATCATCATGCAGATCGTCGGCATCCTGTTCGGCGTGTACATGGCGAACAGGATGGATACCGGCAGGCTCCGCAAGCTGGTCGCGTGGGTCTGCCTGTTCTGCGGCGCGTTCATCCTGTTCAACGCCGTCCGCGACATCATTGCGATGTAGAAAAGGCGCGGCGGACGGTTCCCCCGTCGGGCGGGACCTCCCCCCTGCGCCGCACCGCCTCGCCGTGTTCAGGGGGCAGCCGGACTTTTCGTAACCTGCGTCGCGTCGCCTCGCCGTATTCGGGGAACGTCGGGGCGGCGGTACCGGGCCGTCCGGCGCAACCGGGCGGAAGCGCGGGGCGGGGCCGCCTTCGGGACGGTCTTTTTTGACAACAGGGTACGATTGCTCTATCCTGTTGCGTTCGGACGTCCATCCGAACCCAACGTCACACCGAACCACGAGTACAGGCCATGAGCGATAACGTTACCGCGATCAAAGGCTTCGCCGATTTGTTTTCCCCGGAAAGCGACGCTTTCACCCACATGGAGGCCGTGGCACGGGATACCTTCTCCCGTTACGGCTTCACCGAACTGCGTACCCCCATCCTCGAACGGACGGAATTGTTCTGCCGGGGCATCGGGACGGAAACCGACGTGGTGCAGAAGGAAATGTACACCTTCCCCGACCGGAAGGGCCGTTCCCTGACCCTGCGCCCCGAGGCGACCGCCGGGGTCATGCGCGCCTACATCGAGAGCGGCCGGGGCGGCGACGCCGTGACCAAGCTGTTCACCATCGGACCCATGTTCCGCTACGAACGCCCCCAGAAGGGCCGCATGCGCCAGTTCCACCAGATCAACTGCGAATGTCTCGGACCCTCCGAGCCCTACGCGGACGCCGAACTGGTCACGATGGCGATGCGCTTTCTGGAAGCCCTCGGCCTCAAGGGGCTGAGCCTCCAGCTCAATTCGCTCGGTTGTCCCTCCTGCCGTCCCGCCTACCGCGAGACCCTGCGCCAGTGGCTGTCCGAACTGGACGATTCGGCCCTGTGCGAGGACTGCCGCCGCCGCATGGTGACCAATCCCCTGCGCGTGCTGGACTGCAAGGTGCCCACCTGCAAGGAACACACCGCCGACGCGCCCAAGATTCTCGATCACAACTGCCCCGACTGCGCCGCGCATTTCGATACGGTGCGCCGCCTGCTGGACGCCGAAAAGGTGCCCTATGTGATCAACCACCGGCTGGTGCGGGGGCTGGACTACTACACCCGCACCACCTTTGAAATCGTGTCCGATCAGATCGGCGCGCAGGGCACCGTCGCGGGCGGGGGGCGTTACGACGGCCTCGTGGCCCAGCTCGGCGGCCCCAACGTGCCCGGCCTCGGATTCGCCTGCGGCATGGAACGCCTCGCGCTGCTGCTTCCCCGCTCGGAAGAGGACCGCGAAGCCGCCCGCCCGGATTTTTATGTGGTCGTGCTCGCCGACGCCGCCCGCGATTCCGCCTATGCGCTGACGCAGGCCCTGCGCGATGCGGGCTTCCGCGGCGAAATGGGCTTCACGTCCCGCAGCGTCAAGAGCGCCATGCGTCAGGCCGGAAAATCCGGCGCGCGCTTCTGCCTCCTTATCGGTGAAGACGAGCTTGCCGCCCAGTCGGCCATGCTCAAAAATATGGACAGCGGCGAACAGGCTTCCGTGCCCTTTGCCGATGTCGTGGCCCGGCTTCAGAAATAGTGCAAAGGCATAAAGGAAACTTGGTATGAGTGAAGAACAGAAGGAACAGGTGGTCGAATGCCAGTCGCTCGGCGACTGGAAACGCACCCACACCTGCGGCGACCTGACCCTCGCCGATGACGGGTCCGAAGTCTGCCTGATGGGTTGGGTCCAGTACCGGCGCGACCACGGCGGCCTGATTTTCGTTGACCTGCGCGACCGCTACGGCCTGACGCAGATCGTGTTCAGCCCCGAATACGCCCCCGAAGCCCACGAACGCGCGGGTGCGCTGCGCTCCGAATATGTGCTCGCCATGAAGGGCAAGGTCCGTCCCCGCCCCGAGGGCATGGTGAACCCCAACCTCAAGACCGGCGAGATCGAGGTCGTGGTCAGCGACTGGAAGTTGCTGAACACTTCCAAGACCCCGCCCTTCCAGATTGAGGACCGCGTGGAGGCGGGCGAAAACCTGCGTCTCCAGTGGCGTTACCTCGACCTGCGCCGTCCGCGCATGGCCCGCAACCTCGAACTCCGCAGCCGCGCCGCCGTGGCGATCCGCAACGAGCTGGCCTCGCAGGGCTTCCTTGAAGTGGAAACCCCGATCCTGACCAAGTCCACCCCCGAAGGCGCGCGCGACTACCTCGTGCCCTCGCGTCTGAACCACGGCCAGTTCTACGCGCTGCCGCAGTCCCCGCAGCAGTTCAAGCAGTTCTGCATGATCGCGGGCCTCGACCGCTATTTCCAGATCGCCCGCTGCTTCCGCGACGAAGACCTCCGCGCCGACCGTCAGCCGGAATTCACGCAGGTGGACATCGAAATGAGCTTCGCCGACGAAAAGCAGATCATGGACATGGCCGAAGGCCTCATGATCCGCGTGTTCAGGGAAGCGATGGGCGTGGACATCCCCGCGCCGTTCCCGCGCATGACGTGGGACGAGGCCATGGCCCGCTACGGCGTGGACAAGCCCGACACCCGTTTCGGCCTTGAACTTCAGGACGTGACCCCCATCGTCCGCAATTCCGGCTTCAAGCTCTTTGCCGCCGCCAAGCTGGTCAAGGCCATGCGCGTGCCCGGCGGCGAATCGCTTTCCCGCAAGGAAATCGACGAGCTGACCGAATTCGTGAAGATTTACGGCGCGCAGGGCCTCGCGTGGATCAAGATTCGCGAGAACGAATGGCAGTCGCCCATCGCCAAGTTCCTGTCCGATGAGGAACGCAAGGGCCTCGTGGACGCTCTCGGCCTGACCGTGGGCGACATCGTGTTCTTCCAGGCGGGCGAGCCCGGCATGGTGAATGCGGCCCTCGGCAACCTCCGCGTGCATCTCGGCGAAAAGCTCGGCCTGATCCCCGAGGACGCGTGGAACTTCCTGTGGGTGACGGACTTCCCGCTGTACGAATACAGCGAGGAGGAAAAGCGTTATGTGGCCTGCCACCATCCCTTCACCTCGCCCAAGGACGGCGATCTTGAGAAGATGGTGTCCGACCCCGCCTCCACCAAGGCCCGCGCCTACGACATGGTGCTGAACGGCAACGAAGTGGGCGGCGGTTCCATCCGTATCCACGAGGCCGACGTGCAGCGCCGCATGTTCGAGGCGCTCGGCTTCTCCAAGGAATCCTACGAGTCGCAGTTCGGCTACTTCATTCAGGCGCTCGAACACGGCGCGCCGCCGCACGGCGGGATCGCCTTCGGTCTGGACCGTCTGATCATGCTGATGTCCAAGTCGCCGTCCATCCGCGACGTCATCGCCTTCCCCAAGACCCAGAAGGCCACCTGCCTCATGACCAACGCCCCCGACGAGGTGTCCGCCAAGCAGCTCCGCGAGCTCGGCCTGCGGCTCCGCGAGGAAGCGAAGGACAAGAAGGAAGAGAAATAAGATTGGGGGAAGGGAGGAGAAACCTTTCTGGAGAAAGGCTTTCTCCTCCCTTCCCCCGCCCCCCTATCCCTCCTCTTCCCAAGACTTTTATACACGGGGCGAGCGGAGGGCTGGGTTGCGCAGGCGTTTTCCGTTGGGAAAACGTCTCCCGGTTCGACGAAAAGAACGTCCCGGACAGGTTTCCTGTTCGGGACGTTTTTCTGGTTTTTGAAAAGGCTGTGTCACAGGAAAGGGTTGAGGCTTTATTGCTTGAAGTTCCAAAGGAATAACCACTGAAATGCCTCAGTCATGGAGTCCGTCAATGGAAGACTGGATAAAAGTCTGTAGATTCAGCATGCAGTGGAAATAAAACAACCGCATCCCATGACAGAGCCTTTGAAAAGCGACGAAGCGCGCGGACACCTCCGCGTTGGATTTGCCTGCATCGGAGGACCCTTTTCCGCCCCTCGAAAAGGGAGGCTCGTTGCCGGGGAACCGTCCCGCATGGAGGGAACGCCGCGGCAAGGGATTCGATAAGGGGGAACGTCTTGGAAGGAGAGGGGGAGGGTTTGGGA
>PPYF01621082.1_pt1 | contig 22914 bp, 23 predicted proteins | sample 1559871 | NCBI WGS metagenome assembly PPYF01 (sample SAMN08240021, study PRJNA423297) | Human gut metagenome, whole genome shotgun sequencing project.
AGCCCTGTGCAATACAGGATTCAGACCGTTGGAGCTGCTTAATTCAATTTTTGTCTAACTTTTGGGGTTCATTTCAATGCCGGAGGGGGCGTTTTGGTTGCAATCTCTTCGCGTTGACGGCCCCGGATTTGAAATATTATCTACCCTCAAAGAGAGCCGGGCTTGTTGTTTCCTCATCCGGGTTATGGTATACTTACTAGGTATCATCACTGTAAGGACTGAAATTTTACCCAAAGGATGTGGAAAGATGGACACACTGGAACAAGCCCGCGCCGAGATCGACGCGGTGGACGCGCAGCTAGCCGCCCTGTTTGAGCGGCGGATGGCCGCTGTGCTCAGCGTCGCCCAATACAAACAGGCCCACGGCCTGCCGATTTTTGACGCCGCGCGGGAGGCGGTGGTGCTGGAAAAGGCTGCGGCCCGCATCCGGAACGCCGCCCTCCGGCCTTACTATAAAGACCATGTCCAGAACATGATGGATGTCGCCAAGCAGTACGAAGCTGAGGTGCTGGGCCGGAACCGCGCCGCCTATCAGGGCGTGGAGGGCGCTTTCGCCCACATCGCGCTGCGGGCGCTCTTCCCCCACGCGGAGGCCGTCAGCTGCCCGACGTGGGACGAGGTGTTCGATGCCGTCAGCCGGGGCGACACCGCCCACGGCGTTGTGCCGTTTGAGAACAGCCACGCAGGCGATGTCTCCGCCGTCCTCGACTTGTGCTACAACCACCCCGAGCTGTGGGTGGTGGACGTCTACGACCTGCCCATCTCCCAGAACCTGCTCGTCCTGCCCGGCACCCAGCTGGCCCAGCTCAGGCACGTTTACAGCCATCAGCAGGCCATCGCCCAGAGTGAGACGTTCTTAAAGCAGTTCCGTCTGCCCGCCACGGCCATGCCCAACACGGCCATGGCCGCAAAGTTCGTGGCTGAGTCGGGCGACCCGTCCAAAGCCGCCATCGCCAGCGCCGAGACAGCCGCCCTCTACGGGCTGGAAGTCCTCGTCCCCAGCATCAACACCGACGGCGACAACACCACCCGCTTCATCGTCCTCAGCCGCGAAAAGCCCACCGTGGGCAACCGCTTCTCGCTGCTGTTCACACTGGACAACAAACCCGGCAAGCTGGCTGAGGTCATCCAGGTCATCGGCCGCTTCGGCTACGACATGGAGTCCATCAAGAGCCGTCCGCTGCCCCATGTCCCCTTTGATTATTATTTTTACGTCGAGCTGGTGGGCGACCCCTCCGCCGACGAGACCGCCGCGCTGCTGCGTGAGCTGGACCATACCTGCCGCACGGTGCGGCTGTTAGGAGTGTATACAAAATGAGTGGATTTATCGGCACCAAGCTCACCATGAATCTGGGTGAGCGCAGCTATGACATCATCCTGAAAAACGGCGCACTGGAAAATCTGTACCAGTTTGCCCGCCTCGACCGCCGGGTGGCGGTGGTGACGGACGCAGGCGTTCCCGCCGAGTACGCACAGCGTGTGGCCGACCAGTGCCGCGACGCAAAAATCATTACGGTCCCGCAGGGCGAGGCCAGCAAGAGCATGAAAATTCTGGAAAGCGTCCTGCGCCAGATGCTGGAGTTCGACATGGGACGCGGCGACCTCGTCATCGCCGTGGGCGGCGGCGTCGTAGGCGATCTGGCGGGTTTTGCCGCTTCCATCTATATGCGCGGCATCGACTTCATCAACTGCCCCACCACCACCCTCTCGATGATCGATTCCTCCATCGGCGGCAAGACCGCTGTGGATCTGGGGGAGACGAAGAACATCGTCGGTTCCTTCTGGCAGCCCAAGCTGGTCATCGTAGACCCCGGCACCCTCGCCACCCTGCCCCGCCGCCAGTACATCAACGGTCTGGCCGAGTCGGTGAAGGCCAGCCTGCTGGCCGACCCGGAGCTGTTCGCCATCTTTGAAAAGGGCGACATCGACGAGCAGATCGGCGAGATCATCTACCGCAGCCTCCGTTTCAAAAAGAGCATCGTCGAGCAGGACGAGACGGAGCATGGGGTGCGCAAGGCCCTCAATTTCGGCCACACCATCGGCCACGGCATCGAGGCCGTCAAGGGCGTCAAGGGGCGCCGCACCGTGGGCCTCTACCACGGCGAGTGCGTGGCTCTGGGGATGCTGCCGATGATCGAGTCCAAGGCACTGCAGAAGCGCGTCCGTGCGGTCTACCGCCGTCTGGGCCTGCCCCTGCGTACCGCCTGCAACAAGGACAAGGTCTACGCCGAGATGCTCCACGACAAAAAGGCACAGGGCGGCCAGATCACCGTCATCAAGGTGCCGGGCCTTGGCTGCTGGCGCGCGGAGACCATCCCGGTGGAGGGTCTGCGCCCCCTGCTGGGCATGGAGGACTAAAACCATGAAAAACACCTTTGGCAGCGCATTGGCGCTGACCATCTTCGGCGAGAGCCACGGCAGGGCCATCGGCGGTGTGCTGGACGGCATGGCCGCTGGTGTGCCGGTGGATGAGGAATTCATTGCCGCCTGCATGGATAAGCGCCGCGCCCGGGGCGACGGGCTTTCGACGCCCCGCGTGGAGGCTGATAACGTACAGCTGCTCTCCGGCGTCGTGAACGGTCACACCACCGGCACGGCCATCGCGCTGATGATCGAGAACCAGAACACCCGCAGCGGCGACTACGCCAGGACGGCTGACCTTCTCCGCCCCGGCCACGCGGACTATACCGCCTACGCCAAATACCACGGCTTTCAGGACGCCCGGGGCGGTGGACACTTTTCGGGCCGCATCACTGCCGCGCTGGTGGCAGGCGGTGCCATCGTGCTGGATGCGCTGAACCGCGCCGGCATCGACATCACCACCCACATCGCCCGCTGTGCCGGCATTTCCGATACGCCCTTTGCGCTGGACGATGCCGCCGCACTGGCCGCTCAGGTGAGCGTGCTGGAAAGCAGGGACGAGGGCTTCGCCCTGCTGGATGCTTCCGTCGAAGAGCCGATGAAAACGGCCATCCGTGCCGCCGGTTCGGAGGGAGACAGCGTGGGAGGCATCCTTGAAACAGCCATTCTCGGCCTGCCCGCCGGTGTAGGCGAGCCGTATTTTGACAGCGTGGAGAGCCTTATTTCCCACATGGCGTTTTCGGTGCCTGCCGTGAAGGGCATTGAGTTCGGCACCGGCTTCGGCTTCGCCGACCTGAAAGGCTCTGAGGCCAACGATGTCTTCCGCATGAAGGGCGATTCGGTGGTCACGGCCACCAACCACAATGCGGGCATCAACGGCGGCATCACCAACGGAATGCCTGTCGTCTTCCGCACCGCTGTCAAGCCGACGCCCAGCATCTACAAAGAGCAGGAGACGGTGGATTACATTGCAAAGCAGGACGCGCCCCTCTCCATTCAGGGCCGTCATGACCCCTGCATCGTGCCTCGCGCCGCCATCGTCCAGACCTGCGCCGCCGCGCTGGCTGTGGGCGATTTGATGACCGCCCGCTATGGCACCGCATGGATGGAGCGGCCCACCAGCTACCGCAGGGAGGGACTGTGATGGAATACGGACTCATCGGCTCGAAACTGGGCCATTCCTACTCGAAGATCATCCATGAGATGCTCTGCGGCTATCGCTACGACCTCTGCCCGCTTCCCACCGAAGAGGAAGCCCGGGCTTTCCTGACCAGGCGGCAGTTCAAGGCCATCAATGTCACCATCCCCTATAAGCGGCTGGTGATGGAATACTGCACCTACATCGACCCCCGTGCCAAGGCCATCGGCGCGGTGAACACTGTGGTCAACAAGAACGGCCTGCTCTACGGCTACAACACCGATTATCTCGGCTTTGCCCACCTGTGCGACGCCCACGGCGTCGATTTTGCGGGCAGGACCGTCCTCATCCTCGGCACCGGCGGCACCCACAACACCACCAGCGCCGTCGCCCGCGGCAAGGGTGCGGCCAGGGTGCTGACCGTCAGCCGGACGCCGGACGCCGCCAAAGGCCAGCTCTCCTATGAAGAGGCTGTGTTCAGCGGCGCACACATCGTCATCAACACCACCCCCGCCGGAATGTACCCCAACGTGGGCGTGTGCAGTCTGGACGTGGCAAAAATGCCCGGGCTGGAAGCTGTGCTGGACGTGGTGTACAACCCCGATAAGACGGAGCTCATCCTCCGGGCCGAGGAGGCCGGGGTCCCGGTGGCTGTGGGCGGCCTCGAGATGCTGGTGGCGCAGGCCGTGTACGCCGCCGAATACTTCCTCAGCCGGAAGTTCGACGACGCAGCAGGGGAGATCGGCCGCATCACTGCCGCACTCCGCCGCGATATGCTCAACGTGGCCCTCATCGGAATGCCCTCCAGCGGAAAATCCACCGTGGGCCGTGCATTGGCCGAGAAGCTGGGCAAAAAGTTCATCGACCTCGACGAGGAGATCGTCAAGGCCGACGGCCGCAGCATCCCCGACATCTTCGCCGCCGAGGGCGAGGACGGCTTCCGCGCGAAGGAATCCGCCCAGACCGCCCGCTTTGCCAAAGAGGGACGACAGCTGCTCTCCTGCGGCGGCGGCATCATCAAGCGGGGTGGGAATCTGCGGGCGCTGCATCAGAACGGCGTCCTGCTCTTCCTCGACCGGCCCCTGGATGCGCTGACGGTGGGCGGCGGACGTCCGCTCTCGTCCAGCACCGAGGCGCTGAAAAAGATGGAGGCGGAGCGCCGCCCCCTGTATCTCGCGGCGGCAGACGCCGTTATCCCGAACAGCGGCACGGTGGAAGACGCCGTGACCGCCGCAATGGAGGCACTGGATGAAATTTTTAGTCATTAACGGCCCCAACCTCAACATGATGCACTTCACCGAGCCGGGCGTGGCCGGTCAGCTGGATTATAACGGTCTGCTGGATTACCTCGAGCTGTGCTGCACCCAGATGGGCATGGAAGTGGAATTTTTCCAGTCCAACCACGAGGGCGACCTCATCGACGAGATCCAGTCTGCCGCAGGCCGGGCCGACGGCATCATCCTGAATCCCGGCGGCTACGCCCACTACAGCGTCGCCATCCTCGACGCGCTGCGCCTCTGCGGCGTGCCTGCCGTGGAAGTGCTGCTCAGCGAGCCCGACGAGCACGAGCCCTTCCGCAAGACGGACATCGTCTCGTTCGGCTGTCAGGGCCACTTCATCGGCGAGGGCATCAACGGCTATCTCCACGCTGCCGCCTATCTGGCCCAGCTGCTGCGGCTGGACGGCAGCGCACACACCCATTTAGTGATGTAAAAAATCGACTCTCTTCCGCTGGAAAGCGGAGCAAAGAGGGCGTGGAAAAGAAGGATAGAAAGGAAAGATTTTATGATCATCTCCACCAAAAAGGGTGCCCCGAAGGAAGAACTCGAGAAGATCGTTGACCGCTTCGAAAAGCAGGGCCTCGACGTCACCCTCATCACCGGCAAGGACTACAATGTCTTCGGCCTCGTGGGCGATACCACCAAGATCGACGAGCGCGACGTCCTCGCCAACCCCTGGATCGACAACGTGACCCGTGTTTCCGCCCCCTATAAGCGTGCCAACCGCCTCTTCCACCCGGCAGATTCCGTCATCGACTGCGGCGGCGTCAAGATCGGCGGCAAGGAGAAGATCGCTGTCATGGCCGGCCCCTGCAGCATCGAGAGCGAAGAGCAGGCCCTCCGCATCGCACAGGGTGTCAAGGCCGGCGGCGCGACCCTCTTCCGCGGCGGCGCTTACAAGCCCCGCACCTCTCCCTACTCCTTCCAGGGCCTCGAGACTGAGGGCATCCTTGACATGGTGAAGGCCCGCGAGGCCACCGGCATGCCCATCGTCTCCGAGCTGATGAGCGAGGACCGCATCCCCGAGTTCGAGGAGTATGTGGACGTGGTGCAGATCGGCGCCCGCAATATGCAGAACTTCCAGCTGCTCAAGGCTGTGGGCAAGATGCACAAGCCCGTTCTGCTCAAGCGCGGCCTCTGCAACACCATCGAAGAGTGGATCATGAGCGCCGAGTACATCATGGCCGGCGGCAACGAGCAGGTCATCCTCTGTGAGCGCGGCATCCGCACCTTCGAAAAGTACACCCGCAACACCCTCGACCTCTCCGCTGTGCCTATCATCCACGAGAAGACCCATCTGCCCGTCATCGTGGACCCCAGCCACGCCACCGGCAAGGCAAACCTTGTGGAGCCCATGATGATCGCCGCTGTCGCCGCCGGTGCCGACGGCCTTGAGGTGGAAGTCCACTACGACCCCCGCCACGCATGGAGCGACGGCGCACAGTGCCTGACCCCCGACGCCTTTGCGCAGGCTATGGCAAAGTGCCGTCAGGTCGCATGGGCCATCGGCCGGGATATGTAAGGAAAGAGGGCTAGCCCTCTCCGTCTTTGCTTCGCAAATCCACCTCTCCCAGAGGGAGAGGCTACAACGTGGCGGCTAGGCGAGAGGCTCTCCCTTTGGGAGAGCTGTCACCGAAGGTGACTGAGAGGGCAAGCCGCCTAAAGGATGATTATGTTAGTAACGATAAAACGCGCTCCCGGCGGCATCGGCGGCACCATCACCGCGCCGCCCAGCAAGAGCATGGCGCACCGTGCGGTGCTCTGCTCGGCGCTGGCCGAGGGTGCTTCCCACATCGAAAACCTTGAATTCAGCAAGGATATTTCTGCCACCCTCTCCGCCGCCGGGCAGCTCTGCGCCAAAGTGCGCACCGGTGCGGATCGTGCTGTCGTGGAGGGTCTGGGGAGCTTTCTGCCCGTCAGCGCTCCGGTGGATTGCTGTGAGAGCGGAAGCACCCTGCGCTTTCTCATCCCCATTGCCAGCCTCACCGGGCAGAAAGTGACCTTTGTTGGCCGCGGACGGCTGATGGAACGCCCTCAGACAGTATACGAGAAGTTGTATCAGGAGCAGTCTCTCCGATTTGAACAGTCTTCGGCGGGCCTGACCGTCGAAGGAACTCTGAAAAGCAGCGAATACGAGCTGGCGGGCAACGTGTCCAGCCAGTTCATCAGCGGGCTGCTGTTTGCCCTGCCGCTGCTGGCAGGCGACAGCACCCTCCACCTTATCCCGCCGGTAGAGAGCCGCAGTTATATCGAGATGACCCGGGCGGCCCAGCGCCGTTTCGGCGTCGAGAGCCGCTGGCAGGACGAAAATACCCTCTTTATCCCGGGCGGGCAGAAATACCGGCCTTGCGATTACACGGTGGAGGGCGATTACAGCCAGGCGGCCTTCCCGGCGGTGCTGGGAGCGGTGCAGGGCGGCGTGACCCTCAAAGGATTATCCGCCGACACCCTGCAGGGCGATGCCGCGATCCTCGACATTCTGTGCCGCTGTGGTGCAAGCTTCCGCACCACCGATGTGGGCATCGTGTTCGAGAAAGCACCTCTCCACGGTGTGGACATTGACCTTGCCGACTGCCCCGACCTCGGCCCCGTGCTGATGGTCCTGGGCCTGCTTTGCGAGGGGACCACCACCATCCGCAACGCGGAACGTCTCCGTATCAAGGAGAGCGACCGCATTGCAGCCATGGAAGCCGAACTGCGGGCCTGCGGCGGAGTCCTCGAGAGCGAGGGCGGCACCATCACCATCCACGGCTGTGCAGACAGGCTCCACGCCCCCGCCGCGCCGCTCCACGGCCACAACGACCACCGTGTGGTGATGAGCCTTGCGGTGCTGGCGCTGGCCGCCGGGCTGAAACTTTCCATCGACGACGCCGAGGCCGTGCAGAAGAGCTGGCCCCATTTCTTTGAAGCCATCAAGCCGTTAGGCGCGGAGGTAGAATATGCTGGATAAAACAAAGCGTTATCTTATCGTGGGCCTCGGACTGCTGGGCGGCAAATACGCCCTCGAGCTTTCCAAAGCCGGATTCCATGTAGACGGCATCAACCGCAGCGAGGGCCACTTACAGTACGCTCTCGACCACGGCTATATCGCCAGCGGAAAGACCCACGATTTCGAGGACCTCGTCTCGCAGGCCGACCACATCATCTTCGGCCTGTATCCCACGGCCCTCATCGACTGGTTCAAGACCTACGGCCATCTCATCAAGCCCGGCTGCATCTTTACCGATGTCTCCGGCGTCAAGACCGGCCTTGTGGAGCCGGTGCAGGCCATGTGTCCGGAGGGTGTGGAGTTCATCGCCAGCCACCCGATGGCAGGCCGTGAGACTTCCAGCGTCGAGCACGCCGCCGAGGTCAGCTTTGCCCCGGCCAACTTCATCATCACCCCCACCGAGAAGAACACCCCCGAGGCCGTCCAGTGGGCAAAAGAGCTGGCCGAGGTGCTGGGCTTCCGCCACATCTGCACCCTGACGGTGCAGGAGCACGACAAGATGATCGGCTACGTCAGCCAGCTCTGCCACGCCATCGCCGTCAGTCTCATGTGTGCAAACGACAACTCTTCTCTCTGCGAGTACACGGGCGACTCCTTCCGCGATCTGACCCGCATCGCCCGCATCAACGAGAAGATGTGGGCGGAGCTGTTCCTCTGGAACAAGGAGAACCTCATCGCCGAGATCGACCAGTTTGATTCCGCTCTGGACCAGCTGCGGGACGCCCTCGTGGCCGATGACCGGGACAAGCTGGAAGAGATGTTCCGTCTGTCCACCCAGCGCCGCGCCGCATTCGACAAAAAGGACTCGTGACCGTAAAGGAGGCCGCCCATGCCCAAGCAGGAGGGACAAAAATCCAAACTGTTGACGCTGCTGCATATCTTTGAGCAGCAGACCGACGAGGAGCATCTGCTGAACGTGCCTCAGCTGGTGGAGCTGCTGGCCCGGCAGGGCATCCTCTGCGAGCGAAAGAGCGTCTACAGCGACATCGACGCGCTGAACGCGCTGGGCTATGACATCCGGCTGCGCCGGGGCCGCAGCGGCGGCTATTGGATGGCGACACGGCCTTTCGAGCTGGCGGAGCTGAAGCTTCTGGTGGACGCTGTCCAGTCCAGCCGGGTCATCTCGAAAGCGTCCAGTGATAAGCTCATCCATAAGCTGGAAGGGCTGGCCTCCCAGTATGAGGGCAGTCAGCTCCAGCGTCAGGTCTATGTCGATGGCCGCCCCAAGAGCGCCAACAAAGACCTGCCCTACAGCGTGGACGCCCTCTTTACGGCCATCAACACCGGCAGGATGGTGCGCTTCCGCTACAAAAAGGCGGGACGCCCCGCGCCTTACACCATCAGCCCCTGGCAGATGGCGTGGGAGAACGGCTGCTACTACCTCATCGCCTATCAGGACGAGAAGGAGCCGGTGGGCATCCGCCATTACCGGGTGGATAAAATGGCCGGCGTCACGGTGCTGGACGAGCCCCGCCGCGGCAAAGAGCAGTTCGCGGATCTCGACCTGCCCGCCTACCTGAAAAAGCACTTCCAGATGTTCGGCGGGCCGGAGTATAGAGTCACCCTGCGGTGTACTTCCGACCTGGAATCAGCCATGCGGGAGCGCTTCGGCGCTTCGCCCATCTTCGTGCCGGAAGGGAAGGAGCACTTCCATTTCGACGTCCCCGTCTGTGTCAGCGACCAGTTCTACGGCTGGGTCTGCGGCTTCGGCGGCAAGATAGAAGTCGTCTCGCCCGCCGAGGTGCGGGACGGCCTGCGGGCGCTGAACGAGCGGCTGGTAAAAATGCATCAATAATGAAACAAAAGGCCCTGAATCGTCAGATTCAGGGCCTTTTGCTGTATAAATATTACTTGAAATTACTTTGCGTTGAACACATACCTGTCCATCCGGTGGAACGCCTCTTCAATGCGGGCGCGGGGCGAGGCCAGATTGATGCGCAGATGGCAGGGGCCGTGGAACATCACGCCGTCCTGCACGGCAGCACCGACGGCCCAGCAGGCTTTCTCCACGTCCTGAATGGTCTTGCCGTGGGCGGCGCACCAGTCGGTGCAGTCCACAAAGAGCATATAGGTGCCTTCGGGCTTTGTCACATGGACACCCTCGAAGTGCTTTGCGATGTAGTCACAGGCGAAATCCACATTGCCGGTCAGCGTCTCACAGAGCTCGTCGGCCCACTCATAGCCCTCGGGGCGGTAGGCACCGATGAGGGCGTGCATCGAGAGGACGTTCATGGAGTTATAGTGGCAGAGGGAGGATTCCTTCTTGATGCGGTCACGCCACCACGGGTCATAAACGATGTGATAGCTGCCGATGAGACCGGCGAGGTTGAAGGTCTTGGAGGGGGCGTAGAGGGCGGCAGTGCGCATCCGGGCGTCCTCACTGATGGACTGGGTGGGGATGTGCTTGTGGCCGGAGAGGATGATGTCCGACCAGATCTCGTCGGATACGACGTAGACATTATACTTTTTGTACAACTCCATGGCCTTTTCCAGCTCCCACCGCTCCCAGACGCGGCCGCAGGGGTTGTGGGGGCTGCACAGGATGGCGGCGTGGATGTGCTCTTCGGCGAGGTGCTTTTCCATGTCGGCGTAGTCCATCCGCCAGACGCCATTCTCGTCCTGCACCAGCGGGGAGTGGACGATGTCATAGCCGTTGTCGGTCAGGCAGCGGGTGAAGCCGATGTAGGTGGGGCTGTGGACCAGCACCTTGTCGCCCCGGGAGCAGACGCAGTTCAGTGCGCTGATGACGCCGCCCAGCACACCGTTCTCGTAACCGATGGCCTCGGCGGTCAGACCCGTGACGTCGTTGCGGGTCTCCTGCCAGCGGATGATGGAGCCGTAGTATTCGGGCGTCGGGTCAAAATAGCCGAAAGCCGGGTGCTGGACCCGCTCGATGACGGCCTGCTGGATGGTGGGCAGGCAGACAAAGTTCATGTCTGCCACCCACATGGGGATGGCATCGAAGCCGGGCTGCGGTGCGTCGGGCGCAAAGCCTTTGCCCAGCCCGTCCACGGCGATGGAGTCCCGGCCATGGCGGTCGGGCAGGGTGGTGAAATCGTACTTCATGGAAGTTCCTCCTGTGGATGCAAAAAAGGCTTTCCCCAAAGGGAAAGCCATAGGTGCAGAAGATCAGCCCTCGATGAGCTCGACGGTCTTCATCTTGACGGGGGTCTTGGGCTTGTCGTTCCAGTCGGTGGGGACGGATGCGATCTTGTCTACGACGTCCATGCCGGCGATGACCTTGCCGAAAGCGGCGTACTGGCCGTCCAGATGGGGTGCGTCCTTATGCATGATGAAGAACTGGCTGCCGGCGCTGTTGGGGTTCATGCTGCGGGCCATGCTGATGACGCCGCGGACGTGCTTGATGGGGTTGTTGACGCCGTTGGCGGCAAACTCGCCCTTGATGTTCCAGCCGGGGCCACCGGTGCCGTTGCCCAGCGGGCAGCCGCCCTGGATCATGAAGTTGGGGATGACGCGGTGGAAGGTCAGGCCGTTGTAAAAGCCCTGACCGACCAGCTTCTTGAAATTCTCACAGGTGATGGGGGCAGCTTCCTCGTTCAGCTCGATGTCGATGATGCCGCCGTCTTCCATAGTAATGCGAACCATAGTTTTAACAATGCTCCTTTTATCATAGCCCGTTTCGGGGTGGGTGCGGCAGATGCTCTGCCGAAGCTCCCCTTTAGTATACCATACCTTTTGCAGAGCGCAACGGCGCAGATGCAACCTTTTTGTAAAGAATCACTGCATTTCTACCATATCCTGCCAGAAACGCTTGGGACAGTGGGTCATCCGGCCCTTTTCGTTGCGGCGGGCCTTGATCTCCAGCGTGTCGTAGAACTGCTTCCAGAGAGCCTGAAACTCCTGCTCCCGGGCGCTGGGCGGGGGCAGCTCCAGCGGCGCGGCCAGCTCCAGAAGCTGGGCCTTGTGCTCCTGATAAAGCAATACCGCCTGATGGACTGCGTCGTATATCATGAAGTTCTCTTCCGGAAAGCGGGAGCAGAAATGCCCCCGCAGCAGAGGCAGGATATAGTTTTTGGGGTGGATGACCGCACCCAGCATCCCGTCGTGCTCCTCGAAGCGGACGAAGCCCTGAAACTTGTCCACCTCCCAGTCGAGACTCTTTTTCATCTCGTAGAGCGGGGCCACATCCGGGTGGCCCATCCGCCTGACCGTGCCGGGGCCGAGGGCGAAGGCCAGATGCAGGAAGCGGATGAGCAGCAATTCCTTATCCTCCTGCCCGGAGAGGAAATCCCGGCTGACGAGATATTCCGTCTCCCGGCCCAGTTTCCGGCCAAGGGCCGAAAAGACCCGCTGCGCTCTGGCAGAGTCCGTCTCGATGTCCCGGACGGGGTAGAGGGTGGCCGTCTCCCGCTGGGGCGTCCAGACGGCGAAGGGAATCTCATGCTGGGCGAAGCTCTCGAATACACAGCACAGGAAGCCCTCAAAGCTGCCATCGTAGAGGTAGACCACATCGGCGTCGTGGAGCTTCCGGGGCGGCATCACAGTGCTCTCGCCAGACATTGCACCGCCTCCTCCCGCACCATCCGCTGGGCCGCCCGGGGCGGCACGCCCTGCTCCACCAGCCGGTCAACGGCGGGCGGTGCGAACATACTCAGCTGCTCGACCCCGGCGCTGAAGACGTTGGGGTCGATGAGCGCCCGGGTGATGCGCTCCCGTCCGGCGCTACCCCGGCCCGGGTGCGCCCCGGAAAAGCCCCGGCAGGTGATGAAATACTGCGCCCGCTTGAGCACGACGCCCATCCGCTTGAGCTCGTCGAGGCCGAGGGCCGACAGCCGCCGGGCGTCCCGGATGCGGCGGGCGCTCTTGGGGCCGATGCCCGGCACCCGCAGCAGCATCTCGAAGGGGGCGCGGTTCACGTCCACCGGGAACAGCCCGTAGTGCTGGACGGCCCAGTTGCATTTCGGGTCGAGATAGGGGTTGAAGCTCTGGTTGTCCTGATCCAGTATCTCGTCGGCCTTGAACTGGTAGAACCGCAGCAGCCAGTCGGCCTGATAGAGCCGGTGTTCCCGCAGGAGCGGCGGCTTCGTGTCCAGCGCAGGCAGGCGGGTGTCGTCCGACACCGGGATATAGGCCGAGTAGAACACCCGCTTGAGGCCGTATTTCTGGTACATCCCCTCGGACAGCTGCAAAATGTGGTAGTCCGTCTCGGGCGACGCACCGACGATCATCTGGGTGCTCTGGCCGGCGGGAGCGAACTTGGGCGCGTGGCGGTAGAGAGTCAGCTCCTGCCTGCTCTCTTCACCTGCCACCGAGATCTGCTTCATGGGCCGGAAGATGGAGTGGCGGCCCTTGTCGGGGGCGAGAAGATGGAGGCTCTGCTCGCTGGGCAGCTCGACGTTGACGCTGAGGCGGTCGGCGAGATAGCCCATCTGCTGGATGAGCTCGGGGCTGGTGCCGGGGATGGTCTTGGCATGGATGTAGCCGCCGAAGTGATATTCGTTCCGCAGCAGCCGCAGAACGGCGAGCATCCGCTCGGTGGTGTAGTCGGGGGTCCCCAGCACGGCGCTGGAGAGGAAAAGTCCCTCGATGTAGTTGCGGCGGTAGAACTCGATGGTCAGTTCTGCCAGCTCCCGGGGCGAAAAAGTGGCCCGGGGAACGTCGTTGGACTTCCGATTGACGCAGTAGCTGCAGTCGAAGGCGCAGCAGTTGCTCATCAGGACTTTCAGCAGGCTGATGCAGCGGCCATCAGCGGTAAAGGCGTGGCAGCAGCCCGGCGCATAGCAGCTGCCGATGGTGCCGCGCTTCGCCGGATGGGACGCGCCGCTGGACGTACAGGCCACGTCATATTTTGCGCTGTCGGCCAAGATGGTGAGCTTGTCCATCAGGGACTGTTCCATAGAAAGATACCTCCCAGAAGGGTATATCTCCCCCTTACCCCCACAGCTGCTGATCGGAAGCGCCGTGGGGCAGGGGCGAGACTCACCACTTGGCCTTCGTCTCGACCACGCGGCCCGCGATGTGCAGGCGGTTCAGGTCCTCACCCTTGATGACCAGCTCGTTGTAAGCGGGGTTGAAGGGCTGCAGAACGACGCAGTTGCCCCGCTGGAGATACCGCTTGAGGGTGCCTTCGCCCTCGTCGCCGTAGACCAGCACGCCCAGGTCGCCGTTTTCCAGCGTGTCCTGCTTGTGGACAAGGGCGAGGTCGCCGTCCTGGATGCGGGGCTCCATGCTGTCGCCGCGCACGACGAGGTAGAAGTAGTTGGAGGGGTCCTTGACGCGGGCATACTCCTGCCCATAATCCTCCTCAAAGGCCAGTGCGCCGTACCCGGCCTTCACGGTGCCGATGACCGGGATGAGGCTCTCGGCGTAGTTGCCGAAGAAACGCTCCTCGGGGGTGGTCACGTTGGACACCGGGCGGTAGAGCCCCAGCAGGAAATCGGCTGTGGTGCTCAGGATCTCAGCGATGCGGGCCACCGTGGCGGGGTCGGGAGAGGATTTGCCGCTTTCCCACTTGCCGACGGCCTGCTGGGTCACCCCCAGTTTGGATGCCAGCTCAGCCTGACTGATCCCCTTCTGCTTGCGGCACTGCTTCAAAAGCTCTGAAAACGACATGGTCGTACACTCCTTTACTCCGAGGTCAATATTTTATGCTTTTATTGTACAACAAAAAGATGTTTTTGTAAAGAGAAAAGTGAGCGGCCAGCCAAAAAAAGGTTGTCGCGTGAGAGGGATCTGCGGGGCTGGACGAAAAAGTTTCAATTTGGGCTTGACAGAAGGCCGGAAATCTGGTAAATTAAATAGGCATTCGGTACGGCGTGTGCGAGTGTCCACGAGGAGAGATGTCCGAGTGGTTTAAGGAAGCAGTCTTGAAAACTGCCGTACGGCAACGTACCGTGGGTTCGAATCCCACTCTCTCCGCCATTTTTTTGAATAAGTGTAACGCACTTTGCTCTGGAGTAGTACTCAAGAGGCCGAAGAGGCGCCCCTGCTAAGGGCGTAGGTCGTCTAAACAACGGCGCGAGGGTTCAAATCCCTCCTACTCCGCCAAGAAAAAGCTCGATGGTTCGTTGAAACCACCGGGCTTTTTCCATTATTGCACGCTTTTGTGAATTTTCGGGGGCGGATGATTTACTTTTGCACCCATAACAAAAACAGCACCCCGTCTGGGGTGCTGTTTTTGTTATGGGCCAGGCAGGACTTGAACCCGCGACCAAGCGGTTATGAGCCGCCAGCTCTGACCAACTGAGCTACTGGCCCACGAAGACGGCGGTCTGCCGCACATGGACTAACTATAAGTATACCAAAAAATCAGAAAAAAGCAAATCCCTTTGCCGGAATTATTTTGTGCGGCGGGCGTCGAACTTGCGCAGCATGAACTCGTCCAGCATCGCGGGCTGGAACAGCGGCTCTTTGTAGCCAAAAGCTTCCCGGATGAAGATGAGGGTCACGATGGTCTGGCGGCCCGGGTCGAACCGGAGGGTGTAGAGGGTGTCCAGCGGCTGCTGGGTGGGCTGATGGAGCGTCAGGTGGAGGGTGAAGCCGCCGTCGTTCTCCCGGCGGCACTCGTAGGCGAAGACATCGTCCGGGCTGTGCTGGTCCAGCCGGTCGAAGCAGTCGTCCAGCGGCAGGTCGGTGCGGAACTCGGACAGGCCGCTGGGGCCGTACTGGATGCGGCGGTTCTGGTCTTTCTTAGACAGCAGAAATACGATAAAGCCCAGAATGGCCGCGAGAAGAAGGATGGAAAAAACAGCGTTCATGTGCGCCTCCCCATGGAATTTGTGTCGAGTTTTCCTTATTGTAACACAACACGCCCCAAAATGTGTTATAATATTTGAAAAATTCCAAAAACTGATGGGGAGCCTGCGCCCTTTCTGCGGGCGGGAGGGACGATATGAAACTCAAATTCACGCGCAAGACCTGGTATTTCCTGCTGCTGGCTTCCGCAGCGGCCTCCATGCTCAACGGTTTTGCCGTCCTGAGCGGCACCAGCTTCGGCCTCATCGAACAGATCGCATTCGCCGCGGCGGGCATCGCGGCCCTTTTCCTCGCGGCGGAAAAAGGCTCGGCAAGCTGGGAAAAACGCAACTTCACCGGCGTGTTCGTGCTGCTGATGGTGAGCTACATGGTCAACGGCTGGGCAGGCTACCTCTGCTCTGCGCTGGCCTGGCCGCTGCTGCTCAGCACGGAGTACAAGCGCGGCATGGCCATCCAGCGCCAGCTGCAGCTGGTGGGTGCCGCCGAGGCGCTCCACCTGTTCTTCCTGCTGATGGCGAAATACGGCGGCATGGCCGCGCTGGGCTTCTGGACGAACCTGCTCTGGGTGCTGTTGGCCTGCGCCCGGGGCTGGGCAGCGCTGAGCCTCTATAAGATGCAGGAGGACGCATGACCCAGCGGCGGAGAAGACACCGCGCCCGGCGGGGCCGGTTCGGGCGGCGGGCGTTCCTGGCCGGGGCCGGCTGTGCCGCGCTGGCCGGGGCAGCGGTGATGCTGGGCCGGGGACAGACGGCCTCGGCGTCGTCGGTGCCGCCGACGGACGAAGCAGAGCCCAATGCCGCCCTGCCCTCGGGTGAATGGCGGGCCGTCTGGGTGAGCTATCTGGAATGGGCCGGGATGGATTTTTCGTCCGAAGCAGCCTTCCGTGCCGGTGCGGCGGAGCTGATGGACAACTGTCTGTCCATCGGGCTGAACACCGTCATCGCGCAGGTGCGGCCTTTCGGGGATGCTCTTTACAGGAGCACCCTGTTCCCGTGGAGCCATCTCTGCACCGGCGAGCAGGGGCAGGACCCCGGCTTCGACCCGCTGGACGTCCTCATCACCGAAGCACACAGCCGGGGCCTTTCGCTGGAAGCGTGGGTGAACCCCTACCGCCTCCGCTCCTCGGCGAAGATGCCGCCCGCACTGGCGGAAAATAACCTTGCCAATGTACATCCCGAGTGGGTCTGCGCCGTGGGCGAGGGGCTGTACCTGAACCCGGCCATCCCGGAAGCCGCAGACTATGTGGTGCAGGGCGTGGCCGAGCTGGTGCAGAACTACGCTGTGGACGGCATCCACTTCGACGACTATTTTTACCCCACGACAGACGCCGCGCTGGACGCGGCCCAGTTCGCCGCCAGCGGCGCGGGGGATCTGGCCGCATGGCGGCGGCAGAACGTCACCGCGCTGGTGAAAGCGGCCCACGATGCCGTCAAAGCCGCCGACGCTACCCTCCGCTTCGGCGTCAGCCCGCAGGGCAACCCCGACAACGACCTCGGCCAGCAGTACAGCGACGTGAAAGCATGGCTGGCCGCCGAGGGCGAAAACGCCGTGGTGGACTACCTCTGCCCGCAGATATACTGGGGCTGCGGCTATACCCTCCAGTCGGGCAGCACCCGCTTCGCCTTCGAGAACATCGTGCCGGAGTGGCTGGCCATGCCCCGGGCGGCATCCACGGCCCTCTACTTCGGGCTGGGGGCCTATCGCATCGGCGAGGGCGACGGCGGTGCCAACGAGGACAGCCGGAGCCAGTGGTGTACGGGCAGCGCTCTTGCCCGGCAGGTGGAACGTCTGCACAGCCTCGGCGCGGGCGGCTGGGCGCTCTACCGGTACGATTCGCTGTTCCGGTCGGCTCAGCCGGAGCTTGCCGACGCCGAACGTGCGGCGCTGGCCGCTCTGACTACAGCCTGAACTCTTGTATGGGAGCATAAAATGCGGTATACTATATAAATCGTGTAAAACCTCGTGTTAAAACAAAATTTGAGGATAAAAGATCATGAAAAAGATAAAGCGAATCGCCCTGCTCGTCGTGGCGGTGCTGGTGCTACTTGTGGCTGCATCCGGCGTCAAGACTGTGCTGGACATGAAGAACAGCGCGGACAATGAGGTGCAGGAAGAGGACAGCACCCGCTGGGCCGAACCGACCAGCGACCCGCTGAACATCGAGGGCATTGCTGACGCCTCGGCCAAGTATGCCTCGGCGGCGGTGAACGGGAGCCTGAACCTCGTGTTCAACGGCATCTGGAGCCGCCAGACCGATTACTTCACCGTCCCGGGCGGCAGCCTGACCATCACCGGCTACGGCACCGCCGAGGGTACCCAGCGGTACAAGGTGTCCGTCTGGCAGAAGGTGGCCGGCGGCGCACAGTACGTCAACGGAAGCACCTATTATATCAAGACCGATGGTCAGAACTACCGCTGCGTCATCTCCGGGCTGGACCCGGCGGCCAGCTACCGCCTGACCATCTCCTACGATTCCAGCCGCTACTACCTCTATGGCGGACTCAAGGTGGAGGGCATCGCAGGATGAAGACACAGACCAAACATTCGCTCATGCTGATGCTCTGCGCCTTTATCTGGGGTACGGCTTTCGTAGCCCAGAGCGCAGGCTCCGGCATGGGGGCCTATTCCTTCCTCGCAGGGCGGAGCTGGCTGGCTGTCCTTGTGCTGATCCCTACCGTGTTCGCTTTCGACGCCGTGCGCAAAAAACAGGGCCAGCCCTACGGCTGGCCAAAAGAGAAGCCGGAGCGAAAGACCCTGCTGGCGGCGGGCCTCGTCTGCGGCACCTTCCTGTTCGCGGCCTCTGCGGCTCAGCAGATCGGCATCACCATCAACCCGTCCACGGCCAAGGCCGCGTTCCTGACGGCCATGTACGTCGTGCTGGTGCCGGTGTTCGGCCTCTTTCTGGGCCGGAAGGGCAGCGCTCAGCTCTGGGTCAGCATGGTCATCGCCGTGGCGGGCCTGTATATGCTCTGCATGAAGAACGGCTTCGGCGGCATTGAGACCAGCGACTGGATACTTCTCAGCTGTGCCGTGCTGTTCAGCTTCCAGATCATGTCCATCGACCACTTTTCGCCGCTTGTGGACGGTGTGCGGCTGAGCCTCATCCAGTTCATCGTGGTGGCTGTGGAGAGCTCTGCGGCGGCGCTGATCTTCGAGACGCCCACGCTGGCAGAGTATGGCGCAAATCTTCTGCCGGTGGTCTACTGCGGCGTCATGTCCAGCGGCGCGGGCTATACGCTTCAGATCCTGGGCCAGAAAGAGCTGAACCCCGCCATCGCCAGCCTTATCATGTGTTTGGAAAGCGTATTCAGCGCGCTGGGCGGCTGGCTGCTGCTGGGCCAGAACCTTTCGATGCGGGAGAGCGCAGGCTGCGCCCTCATCTTCGCCGCCGTCGTGCTGTCTCAGCTGCCCCTTGCGGAGCTGCGCAGATGCAAAAAGAGCGCGTGATGCTGCGAGTGGCCGGGGGCATCCCCTATGAGCTGACGCGGGGGCAGGTCAAGCGGCTCAACCTCCACGTCCGGCGGGACGGCACCGTGGCCCTCAGCATCCCCTTGCGCACGACGCTGGAAGCGGCTGACGCCTACGTCATCGCCGAGGCGGAGTGGATACGGGCCGCGCAGGCCCGGCAGGCTGCCCGCGAAAAGCGGCAGGAGGAGCTGCCCGACAAGGCGGCCGCCCTGGCCCGCTTCACGGCCATGAGCGACAAGGTCTACCCGGCCTTTGCCGGGGTGCTGGGCGGGCAGAAGCCCACCATCAAAGTGCGCAGCATGACCAGCCGCTGGGGCGTCTGCCACATGGCGAAGCGCCAGATCACCTTCGCGCTCCAGCTCTACAATATGCCTGAGGCGGCACAGATCTATGTGGTAGTGCATGAGTACTGCCACTTTTTGCAGCCCAACCACAGCCCGGCTTTCTGGGCCGAAGTGGCGAAGCTGATGCCGGACTGGAAAGCCCGAAGAGACTTATTAAAAGGATAACGGCCTTGCCCTCTCCGTCACCTTCGGTGACACCTCTCCCAAAGGGAGAGGCAAAAAGGCTCCCCCTTTGGGGGAGCTGGCAGACCCGAAAGGGTCTGACTGAGAGGGCAAGCCAGTAAAAAATAGAGGAGAAAATCTTTTGGAAAGCGAAAAGACCTCCGGCGGCGATAAATATTCAAAGCTCGCCGGCAATACCATCATCTTTGCCATCAGCAGCTTTTCGTCCAAGCTGCTGACGCTCATCGTTCAGCCGTTCCTGACCTACGCGATGGCCGAGATCTCCGACCTCGGCCTGTCGAAGATCCTGAGCCAGTACGCCAACCTGCTCATCCCCTTTGTGTCGATGGGCATGTCCAACGCCATCATCCGCTTCGGCCTCGACAAGGGCAACAGCGAAAAGCAGGTGTTCACCAACGGCCTGCTCACCATCCTCGGCGGCTTCGGCATCCTCGTGCTCTGCTGGCCGGTGGCGCAGTTTTTGCCCGATATGGCTCAGTACGGCCTGCTCATTTATATTTACGTCCTGATGAGCTGCCTGCGCACCCTCTGCACCCAGTTCGTGCGCAGCCGCCAGTGGAACAAGCTGGTGGCCGTGGACGGCGTGCTCTGCACCGTGGCGACCATGGCGTTTTATGTGCTCTATCTGGTGGGCTTCAAGTGGGGGGCCAACGGCTATCTGCTGGCCATCATCAGCGGCGACCTCGTGAGTGTGCTCTTCCTGATGTTCACCGGCAGGCTCTGGGATTTCATCGAGCTGAAGGGCATCAACAAGACCCTCTGGAAGCAGATGCTCCACTTCTCGCTGCCCATGATACCGGCCCAGATAAGCTTCTGGATCATCAACGCATCCGATTTGTTCTTTGTGCGTGAGATGTGCGACGGCCTCGACGGCCACAGCGGCGACGCATGGAGCGGCCTGCTCTCCACCGGCTACTTCCTGCCCACCATCCTCACGACGCTGGGCCTTATCTTCTACGACGCATGGCAGCTGTCGGCTGTCACCGAGGAAGAGGGGAGAGCCAAGTTCTTTACCCAGATCTTCCGCACCTATTCCAGCGTGCTGTTCTGCTGTGCAGCGGGCATCATCTGGCTCTGCCGCCCGGTCATGCACGTCATGAAGTCCAACTACTATTACGCATGGCACTTCGTGCCGTTCCTCGTGCTGGCGTCTACCTGCAGCTGCTTCAATCAGTTCATGAACAGCGTCTATGTCGTGAATAAGAAGTCCCAGCGCAGCATGGTCACCATGATGGCCGGTGCCATCAGCAACTGCCTCATGAACTACTTCTTCATCAAGTGGTGGGGTCCTGTGGGTGCGACCTATGCGTCCTTCCTCGGCCTCGGTCTGGTGTTCACTCTCCGTGCCATGGACGCCCACGGCATGATCGGGATGCATGTCCACCCGGGCCGTGTCCTCGTCAACGCCGCCGCGCTGGTGTTCGAGGCTTTCGTGCTGCTGGCCGATACGCCGCTGTACGGCCTCTGGACGGGCATCATCACGGCCCTCATCATCCTGTACAACTTCTCCGGTGTCTGGGCCATGGCCCGCATCCTGCTGCCTAAAATCCTGGGCCGCCGGGGCAAGGCCCTTGTGGCTGTCGTGGACGGCTGGGCAGCCAAAAAGTAAAGAAGAAAAACAAAAAAACGGGGCTGTTGCACAACAGCCCCGTTATATTTATCAGATCTGTTTGTCCAGCCAGTCGGCGATGTCCGCAAACACCTCGGCTTTGTTCGTCTCCACCAGAAGTTCATGGCGGGCGCCGGGGTAGAATTTCGACTCGATGTTCCTGACGCCGGCGTCCCGGAGGCTCTGGATGGCCCGCCGAACTCCGGCGGTGCGCTCGCCCACAGGGTCGGCGTCACCGGCGAGGAAGAGAAGGGGCAGGTCCTTCGGCACCCCGGCCAGAACGGCGGGGTCGTACAGCCGCAGGATGCCTGTGAACATGCTGTAGTAGGCGTTCAGGGTGAAGGTGAACATGCAGCGCTCGTCGGCGCGGTACTTGTCCACTTCGGCCTGGTCACGGTTGAGCCAGTCCTGAGGCGTGCGGCCCTCGAGCCCCCTGTTGTAGCCGAGGAAGGAGAGGTTCGCCACCAGCTTGCTGCGGTGCTCCCAGCCGAAAAAGACGGCCAGCACCCGGCAGAGCGCCCGGGCCGTGGCGACCAGCGCTTTGGGCTGGAAGCCGGTACCCATGATGATGGCTCCGTCAAGCTCATCGCCCCACTCGCAAAGGTACTGCCGGGCGTAGAACGAGCCCATGCTGTGGCCCAGCAGAAAATAGGGGACGCCGGGATAGAGCTGCTTCGTCAGCGCAGTGACAGCGTGGAGATCGTCGAGGACGGCGCGGTTGCCGTCGGGCTGGGCGAAATAGCCGTAATCCGCCCTGGTGCGGATGGAGCCGCCGTGGCCCAGATGGTCGTGGCCGGTGACGAGGATGCCCCGGGCGGCCAGATACTCGGCCAGAGGCTTGTACCGGTCGATGAACTCCACCATGCCGTGGGAGAGCTGCAGGATGGCCCGCACCTCACCCTCCGGCACACAGCGGAATGCATGGAGCGTCCGGCCCGGTACGCAGGAGGGCAGGGTGAAGTCGATCATCTGACTCATGTGATTCTCCTTTTTCGTTTACAGCGCATTACAGCGCAGCGATCTTGGCCCGGCAGGCGGGGCAGATGCAGTAACCCTCATACTGGGCCATGTCAGCCGCCAGCTCGCCGCAGAAATCGCAGCTGCCGGCGGGACGGTGCTTTTTGAGGATGATCTGATCGCCCTCCACGAAGATCTCGAGCTTCGAGTCCTTGTCGATGTGCATATTGGTGCGCAGCTCCTTGGGGAGGACGATGCGGCCCAGAGAATCGATGCCCCGAACGATGCCAGTTGTTTTCATATTCATTTCTCCTTTTCAGTGTGTCCGGAAAGATGGCAGAATGAGCGTCTTTTACGCCGACACAACGCAAAAAATGTTCCCGTGCAGGAAAAACAGGAAAATTCTGTCAACTTGTTCCTGTTCAGTATACAAAAAGTTGAGTCATTCGTCAATCTAAACGGGCAGATTCGACAAAAACTTCTCAAAGAAGCAAAGAGTGGCGGCCAAGACTGCTCCTCTTTGCTGTCTCCGTTGACAAACAGGGCCGGAGAGGGTAAACTTAGGCAGAGATATTTGCAATTCATTTGCCTATGATAGATTAAAACCTATGATAGATTAAAAGGAGAAATCATTATGCCGAACAATAATATCCGCACCCGTTTTGCCCCCTCGCCTACGGGTTATATGCACGTTGGCAACCTGCGCACGGCCCTGTACACCTACCTGATGGCCAAGCACGATGACGGCACCTTCATCCTCCGCATCGAGGACACCGACCAGGGCCGCTACGTGGAGGGCGCTGTGGATGTCATCTACAACACCCTGCGGGAGACCGGCCTGCTGTGGGACGAAGGCCCGGACATCGGCG
>PPYF01000204.1_pt1 | contig 22903 bp, 18 predicted proteins | sample 1559871 | NCBI WGS metagenome assembly PPYF01 (sample SAMN08240021, study PRJNA423297) | Human gut metagenome, whole genome shotgun sequencing project.
ATACAAAAAGAGCGATGACTTCTTATGAAGTTCATCGCTTTTTTCATGGCCTGGAAATTAGTTTTTTCCCAGACACTTTTTTTAATATAGAAAAATAGATATTATAATCTAAACGATGTAATAAAGAGAAAGCAGTTATATTAAGGGCAGTTTGTATAAAATAAATATCTTGTTAACAATTTAAAAATGAGTGTATTATTAAAAATAAAAATATAATTTTATCTATATTTAACGAAAGCAGTAAAAACTATGAACATAAACTTCAAATGGATCATTAAAAACTTGCCATTCTGGCTGCTTATCCTCATTGTTATCACCTTAATTGCCGGAGGATTTGAAGGCGTCATTAACGGTATAATCTTAGGTCAATTCCCTAATTTAGTTGGTAAAAGTGGTACGGATTTAATTCTATTTTTAATTAGAAGTACGATAATTTTTGTCGCAACTTACACTGCAATTGTTTTACAAAACATCTTTCTTAATATGGCTCGTAAACGCCTCAGAGTGAAGTTGAAAAAAACTATGTTGATCAATAGCTTCGCCTTAAAAGAAGATGCCGCAAGCGGACTTAATCATATTAGTAACGATGCAACTAAGATCGATGATCAATATTTTGCTGTAATTGCCGGCATCTTATCAACTGGGACGGCTGCAGTTATTTCCACGATTTATGTTTTACAAGTAAATTTGCTCATGGGAATTATCTTCGTTGCTTTCTCATGCCTAAGTTTAATTCCGATGTTGTTTGGAAAGAATAAGCTAGGAAAACTAGGCGAGCAATGGAGTAATGAAAACAGTCAAATGATGCGCACGGCAAGCGATTGGTTCAAAGGTTTACGCGATATTTTACAATATCAGGCCCAAAAGCCATTTTTCAAAAGAGTTAGCCAAGACGTTGAAACTAGCGAAAATACGTTATTGAAGCAGGAAAATCTCCAATGGTGGATTCAATATGCTAACTTGCTTTTCACTGTTTTAGCTATCATCGCTCCATGGGCAATCGGTTTTTATTTCATTACTACCCATCAATTTGGTGTAACCATTAGTGCACTTCTTTCGTTAACTTTATCAGCCAATAGTGTTGTACAGAACTTCCGCGGACTAATGCAATATTGGGCACAAGTTGCCAGCACTACTGAGATTAGAAAAATTAAAGTTGCTAAATATGATATTTTTAAAGATGTTAAAACAGAAAATGAAAAGCCGGATATTAAATTTAATGATGTTAGTTTAACTTACAAGGATCATCCAATTTATCAGAATTTGAACTTTGATTTAGCTTATGGCAAAAAGGTATTGTTACAAGGTCCATCCGGGTCAGGTAAGAGTACGCTACTTAATATGGTTTCAGGGTTGCTTAAACCAACACGTGGTACGATAAAAATTGGTGGTGAAGATCCTAACCCGGCACAATCTGTTTATATTGCTCAAACACCTTGGCTGTTTCAAGGAACGATTAAAGATAATTTGTGTTTAGGCGAATCATTTACCGATCAACAATTATTAAAAGTTTTAAATGAAGTAGGTTTAGCTAATGAGTTAGGCAAAGATCCATTAAATAGAGTAATTCACCCCGAACAAGAAGATTTATCAGGTGGTCAAAAACAGCGCTTGGTCATTGCCAGAGCATTATTACGTGATCGTCCAATTATTCTGCTGGATGAAATCACTGCAGCACTTGATGAAAAGAATTCGGATGATATTAGAGAGATTCTGTACAATACTCCTAAGACGATTATCGAAAGTGCGCACCATATTAATTTTGATTTGATTAAAAAATATGGTTTTGAGTCTTGGAAGATAAGCGATCATCAAGTAGTAAAAAGTTAGCTAAAATAGAGCCGATTATAATCGACTCTTTTTTGTTATAATGAAGGTGCTAATTAATAAATTCACAAGAAAAGGCGGCAGGCAAAGATGGAGCATGAAAGAATATTAGCTTTAGATGGGCCACTTAATTTTAGAGACATTGGCGGCTACAAGAATGATAAAGGGCAACACGTTAAATGGAACAAAATCTACCGTTCAGATTCACTTAGTTCTTTGTCCGATAAAGATAAACAAAAGTTAGCTGATCGTCGTATTGCCGTTGATATTGATCTACGTTCAAAGTATGAACAAAATTCTTCGCCAGATAAAAGCTGGCCGGGTGTGCGTTATGTTGATGCACATATTTATTCAGAAAATCCTAAAGAAAATAAAGGCGATAATAAGTTATATAGATTTATCCACCACATCCCAGATATGGGAGATAATTTCTTAGGTAAAATTTATCAACAAGTTTTACTTAATTCGCATAGCCAAGAAGAATTTGCAAAAATTTTTGCGGAATTAATCGAATTGCCTGAAGAAGACGCGTTAGTTTACCACTGCAGCGCAGGCAAAGATAGAACTGGAATGACTTCTGCATTAATTTTAACTGCACTTGGCGTTGACGATGACACAATTTCGCGTGATTACTTATTAACTAATGAATTATATAATTTCGCTGTTGCTAAGCAATATCCTGATGATAATCAAATTGCCAAGTTAGTTTCTAAAATGAATATTACTAAAGGTGAAGGTCCGGCAATTCGTGGCATTACCGAAACTATTCGTGCTGGTTGGGGCAGTTTTGATACCTTCTTTAAAAAAGAACTAGGTTTTAGTCAAAAGGATTTAGATCGTTTTAGAAATATGTATCTAGAATAGGTGAAAATATGACAACTTTATCTGATGTAGCTAAAGAAGCAAATGTATCGAAAATGACCGTATCACGGGTGATTAATCATCCAGAACAAGTAACGCCAGAATTACGTGCAATGGTTGAAAGAGCTATGGAGAAGTTGAACTATCACCCTAATTCTATTGCACAAGCTTTAGTTAACAATCGATCTAATGTAGTAAAGTTCGTTACTTTAGAAGATATTGATACAACAGAACCTTATTATACTAATCTGCTTTTTGGTTTTGCTCGTGGATTAAATGCCAAGCAATATGCGCTGCAATTAGTAGTTGATCCCACTAGAATTGAAAAAGGACGAGCAGATGGGTACTTGATTACAGGCGCTCGTAATGAAGATTATGATATGTTTGATAAACTAGACAAGCCGTTTGTCTTATTTGGAGAAAATCACCGCGGTTATGATTTTGTTGATACGGATAATCAAACAGCTGAAAAAATGGCGACCCAATATGCATTGGACAGATTATACAAACATATTATTTTTATTGGGATTGATATTAAAGAACCATTTGAATATTCACGTGAAGCGGGATATATTAATACTTTACAACAGCATCGATTAATTCCTCAGATTTATCGAGTATCTAATCATAGTCATGCAGCACAAAAGGTAATACATGAGCATTTTAAAGAATTTAAAAAAGATACTTGTTTTATTTGTGCAAGTGACCGTATTGCCGTCGGAGTGGTTAGACAATTGCAAGATGAAAGAGCAAGAATTCCAGAAGACTTTGGCGTAATTGGTTTTGACGGCGTATTTCTGGATCAGGTGTCTAATCCTAAATTGACAACTATAAAGCAGCCGGTTTTTGAAATGGGTAAGATACTTGCTAAGATGTTATTACAAAAAATTGACCAATCCGGCTCACCTCAAGGTGAATTAATGGTTAAACCACAATTAATTAGACGAGAAACAACAAGATAAAAAAGATGTACAGTAACTACAAAGTTGCTGTGCATTTTTTTATTGAATAAAAACGTTTCATGTCAACAATGAAAGCGCTATACTTTAAACGAAGGGGGAATTTATGGCAGATATCGAATTTTGAAATAGAGGTCATACTTATGAAAAAAGTTTTAGCAATTAATTCAGGTAGTTCATCCTTTAAATATAAGTTGTTTACTTTTCCTAATGAAAAAGTAGTTGCATCGGGTATGGCAGATCGTGTTGGTATGGCTAATGCGGTATTTAAAATAAAGCTTAATGGTAAAGAATACATCAAAAATACGCCTATTCCTAATCAAGAAGCTGCAGTTAGTTTGTTAATTGAAAGCTTAAGGAAATTTAACGTGGTTAAAGATCTGAAAGAATTGTCTGGTGTCGGTCACCGAGTAGTTAATGGTGGTGAGGTTTTCAAACATTCAGTCGTCATTAATCAAGCGAATTTAAAGCAGCTTATTAAATTAGGTAATTTAGCACCTTTGCACAATATTCCCGAAACAGTTGGAATAGAAGCCTTTATGCAGATAATTCCAGATATTCCGCAAATCGCAGTATTTGATACATCGTATCATCAAAGTCTTAGTGAAATTAATTATTTGTATTCTATTCCATATAAGTACTATGAAGATTATGCAGTTCGTAAGTACGGTGCTCATGGCATTTCAGTCGAATATGTTGCACCTCGTGCAGCTAAAATGATGGGTAAGAATTTAAATATTAGCAAGTTAATAGTTTGCCATTTGGGATCAGGCTCGTCAGTAACTGCTGTAAAAAATGGTAAATCATATGATACTTCAATGGGCTTTAGTCCGCTTACTGGAGTGACAATGGGTACACGCAGCGGCGACTTTGATCCATCAGCTTTAAGATACATAATGGATAAAACTGGTATGTCGATTGATGAAGGAATCGATATGCTAAATCATGAGTCAGGGTTGCTCGGTATTTCTGGTGTATCGTCAGATATGCGTGATCTTATCGAAAGTAAACAAAAACGTGCTGAACTTGCTCGGCGTATTTATATTAATCGTGTTGTCCGGTATGTTGGTGCTTATGCAGCTGAAATGGATGGTGTAGATGGGATTATCTTCACAGCTGGAGTTGGAGAACATGATTCTGGAATTCGTGCTGGAGTGATGGCATCGTTGAGGTATTTAGGATTAAATCCTGACTACAAGGCTAACAGAACCGATGGCGAAAAGTTTATTTCAATGCCTAACTCCAAGGTAAAGGCCTTGATTGTGCCAACTAACGAAGAATTAATGATTGCTCGTGAAGTAGTTCGTTTGACGCGTTAACATCAATTAAAAGTGCATCCCGAAAGGGATGTTTTTTGATACCGCTAACATCTAACAATATGTTGAAAACGGTTTCTTTATTCGGCTAAACTATGTGTGGAGGAAAAAATTATGTCACATTGGTACGATCATGCAATTATTTATCAAATTTATCCTAAGTCTTTTCAAGATAGCAATGACGATGGTATTGGCGATCTTAATGGTATTCGTAAAAGGATTCCCTATTTACAAAATTTAGGAGTTAATGCAGTTTGGCTTAATCCTGTTTTTGTTTCGCCACAAGTGGATAACGGTTATGATGTCTCAAATTATTTTGCGATTGATTCTCACATGGGAACGATGGAAGATATAGAGAATTTAATTAAAGATCTGCATAAAGCTGGAATTCATATCATTATGGATTTTGTCTTAAATCATACTTCAGATCAACATCCATGGTTCCAAGAGGCCATTAAGAATCCGGATAGTTTATATCGTGATTACTACATTTTTGCTGGTCATGATAATAAACAACCTAATAATTGGGGATCTTTCTTTGGAGGAAGCGTCTGGGAACCTGATCCGGCAGGTACTGGTCAATCATATTTTCACTTATTTGATAAACGGATGCCAGATCTTAACTGGAAAAACCCTGAAGTTCGACACGCTATACTTGAAATAGCTGAATTTTGGTTAAAGAAGGGAATAGACGGCTTAAGACTTGATGCATTTATTCATATTGGTAAGGCAGACTTAAGACAAAATTATCCGGCTATGGATGATAAACCGGTTATTGCAGAGCCGTTTTTTGCTAATTTGCCACAAGTGCAAGAATGGATGAGACCATTTTGTGAACAAATTAAAGAAGATTATCCAGATGCACTTTTACTTGGTGAAGCAGCTAGTGCTAGCGTTAACTTAGCAGTTGATTATACGAATAAACGTAATCATTTAATGGATAGCGTGATTACATTTCGTTATTTTACAGAAGATGATTCCAAAATCGATAAGAGTTATTCCGCACAATATCAGCCTAAGGAGCTTGATTTAACAGCTTTTAAACAAAATCAGGTGGTTTGGCAACAAACGTTAGCTGGTATATCGCAACCCACGCTTTATTGGAATAATCACGATATGGCAAGACTTGCTACTAGAATTGCGAAGACTTCAACTCAAGCAAAGAGCTTAGCAATGTTGATGTATCTGCAACGCGGTATTCCGATTATTTATTATGGTGAAGAACTAGGGCTTAAGAATTTACACTTTACTAGTGTTGATCAATTTGAAGATCAAACTGTTGCTCCATGGATAAAAGAGGCAGAAAAAGCTGGAATAAGTAGAGATGCCGCATTTGCTATGGTTAGCGATACCCATAAATTGCCGGCTCGTGGTCCAATGCCATGGAACGATACAGAAAATAATGGTTTTACTAGTGCTAAACCTTGGCTCAATGGAATTAGTCAAGATGATGTAACAGTTGCAAATGAAGTCAACTCTGATAACAGCATGTTTACTTTTTATAAAAATATGCTGAATCTGAAAAAAGAAAAACTATTCCAAGACGGAACTTACTATATGATCTCAACTGGTAAAGATAGTTACGTTTATCAACGTGATTTGGGTAATGAGAGTGCAATTGTAGCTGTTTCGTTAAGTAATAAAAAGATTTCAATCGATCTTCCGGAAGAGTATATCAAAGAACTATTAAAGGCCGGGGAATATCAATTAACTAATGGAAAATTAACTTTAATGCCTTACACGGGTGTTGTTTTGAAAAAGGAGAATTAATGTATGCAATTAGCCGTTTTAAGACACAGAACAGAAAGTGAAGATAGTTTTGTAGTTGATCCAAAACATGTTCGTGTTCGTTTTCACACTGCAAAAAATGATGTTGAAAAAGTAATTGTTCATTACTGTGATAATTATTTACCATTAAAATTTGCAGAAACTACTGAAATGGAAAAGATCGGTGAGGGTCAAGTTGAAGACTATTGGGGTATTACACTTGATGCACCATATCATCGTTTAAAGTACACTTTTGAAGTTATTGGTAAGGACGGTACAAGTGTAGTTTATGGTGACCGTGCGATTAGCGATGATATTAAAGACGCAATCAATGAAGATGGATCATATTTTAAAATTCCATATTGTCATGAAATTGATATGGTCAAAACACCAGACTGGGTTAAGAAGACCGTTTGGTATCAGATATTCCCTGAACGTTTTGCTAATGGGGATAAATCAAACGATCCTAAGAATGTTAAGCCATGGAATCCAACTGATCATCCTGGTAGAGAGGATTATTATGGCGGTGATTTGCAAGGTGTCTTAGATCATTTAGATTATTTACAAAAGCTAGGCGTTAATGGTTTATACTTCTGTCCAATTTTTAAAGCGAGCTCTAATCATAAATATGACACGATTGATTATTTACAAGTAGATCCGGAATTTGGTGATAAAGATTTATTTGCTAAAGTGGTTAACGAAGCACATGCACGTGGTATGAAGATTATGCTCGATGCCGTATTTAATCACTTAGGTGATCAATCAATGCAATGGCAAGATGTAGTGCAAAATGGATCTAAGTCACGTTTTGCAGATTGGTTCCATATTAATGAGTATCCAGTTGAACCATATCGTAATCCATTAAAAGGCGAAAAGAATCCGCAATATGATACTTTTGCCTTTGAAGAACATATGCCAAAGTTGAATACTGCTAATCCTGAGGTTCAAGATTTCTTGTTAGAAATTGCTACATACTGGGTGAAGTATTTTGATATCGATGCATGGCGTCTTGATGTGGCAAATGAAGTTGATCATCACTTCTGGAAGAAGTTCCATAAAGCAGTCACTGATATTAAGCCAGACTTTTACATTGTAGGTGAAGTTTGGCATTCGGCTCGTCCATGGCTTAATGGCGATGAATTTACAGGTGTAATGAACTATCCGTATACTTTGCAAATTGAAGACCACTTTTTCAAGCATAAGTTAACTGCTGATCAAATGACTACACGCTTGACTGATCAACTTATGAAATATCGTGATTCTACTAATGAAGCAATGATGAATATGCTCGATTCACATGATACTGCCAGAATTTTGACAGTTGCAAAAGGTGATCAAGACTTGGCGCTTCAAGCATTAACTTTTGAATTCATGCAAAAAGGTAGTCCATGTATTTATTACGGAACTGAAATGGGGATGGCTGGAGATAATGATCCAGATTGTCGTAAGCCAATGGATTGGTCAAAAGAAGATGGACCTGTATGGCAAAGGGTTCATAAGCTAATTAAGTTCCGTTTAGCTCATGATAAAACGCTCAGTGAAGGTAAAATCAAGTTAAGCGTAACAGAAAATGGGCTAATTGAGGTTATTAGAGAGGGCAAAGAAAGTATTCATGCTTACTTTAATACAACTAAAAATGATGTAAAACTTGATGGTAAAGCTGAATTAAGTCAAGATTTTGAAAAAGGAATACTCGCTCCAAAAGGCTTTGTAATCATGGTTGATTAAAAGTTACTTTTAATAAGCAAGAAAAAGAAGGTAGGTTAAGTTCTACCTTCTTTTTTTATTAATTAATTCTGATACCGGTAACATGGCTTTTGATGTTGTAAACCGCTTTCAATTACATGATAATGAAAGCGTAAACAAATAAGCACTTCAAATATTGCGGGAGATATTATATGAAACGAATTTTTGAAATTGATCCTTGGAAAGTCATTACTCATAAATTTGATCCAAAAGATAAGAGATTGCAGGAAAGTATGACTGCAATCGGTAACGATTACATGGGAATGAGAGGAAACTTTGAAGAAGGTTATTCAGGTGATAGCCTCCAAGGTACATACTTAGCAGGAGTTTGGTTCCCAGATAAAACGGTTGTTGGTTGGTGGAAGAATGGATATCCAAAATATTTTGGTAAAACACCAAATGCTCCAAGTTTTATTGGAATTGGAATTAATGTAAATGGTGAAAAGGTCGATTTAGCTAAAGTTAAATTTAGCGACTTTGAATTATCACTAGACATGCATCAAGGTCTTCTTTCGAGAAGTTTTATCTATGAAGGTAAAGATGTCAAAGTTAAGCTTGAATTTGAACGCTTTCTTCACATTGTTCAAAAAGAAGCTGCTCTAATTAAAGTTAAAGCAACTGTACTTGAAGGCCATGCAAAGATTGATTTTGACTCAACTTTAGACGGTACTGTTGTTAATGAAGACAGTAATTATGGTGATCGCTTCTGGATTCCACTTGGTGAAGATAAAGATGAAAAAACTATTCAAGTAAAGACTAAGAAAAATCCATATGACGTACCACAATTTACAGTATTGTTGAAAGAAGCATTACGTAATAATGGCGTAGCAGTAAATGGAGAAGTTACTACTGAAGATGCAAAATTGAGTGAAAGATTCTCAGTAGAATTAGACGAAGGTCAAAGCTATGAACTTGAAAAAGATGTCATTGTTGTAACTAGTCGTGATGTTGAAGAAAAGGATCAAGCAGCCGTTGCTAACAACTTGATGAGTAAACTTCAAACCAAGAGTTTTGAAGATAACTTAGCAGATCATACAGAAGCTTGGAAGAAGCGTTGGGAAACAAGTGATGTAGAAATCAGCGGCGACGATGCAGCTCAACAAGGTATTCGCTTCAATATTTGTCAATTATTTATGACATATTACGGTGAAGACAAGCGCTTGAATGTAGGTCCTAAAGGCTTTACTGGTGAAAAATACGGTGGTGCCACTTATTGGGATACCGAAGCCTTTATCGTTCCAATGTATTTAGCAGTAACTAAACCAAGTGTTACAAGAGCACTTCTTCAATATCGTCACGATCAATTGCCAGGTGCTTACCATAATGCTAAAGAACAAGGCCTTCCAGGTGCATTATTCCCAATGGTTACCTTCAATGGTATTGAATGTCACAACGAATGGGAAATCACATTTGAAGAAATTCACAGAAATGCAGATATTCCCCACGCAATAGCCATGTACACTGATTACACTGGCGATGACAGTTACGTTAAGAATGAAGGTATGGACGTTTTAGTCGGTACAGCAAGATTCTGGGCAGCTAGAGTTCACTGGTCAAAGATGCGTAACAAATACGTAATGCACGGTGTAACAGGTCCTAATGAATATGAAAATAACGTAAACAACAACTGGTTTACTAACACAATGGCTAGATGGCTTCTCAAATATACTTTGGAACGTTTGCCACTTGCTACTAAGGAAGCTCAAGAAAGAGTTCGTGTTACTGACGAAGAAAAAGCTAAATGGCAAGATATTGTGGATAACATGTACTTACCAGAAGATGAAGATCTTGGCATTTTCTTGCAACAAGATGATTTCTTAGATAAAGATATTCGTCCTGTTACTGAGATTGAAGATCAACGTCCAATTAATCAACACTGGTCATGGGACAAGATTTTACGTTCACCATTTATTAAGCAAGCCGATGTTTTACAAGGTATTTACTTCTTTGATGATCAATACACTATGGATCAAAAGGAAAAGAACTTCGATTTCTATGAACCATTAACAGTTCACGAAAGTTCACTTTCACCATGTATTTACTCAATTATGGCTGCAGAACTTGGCAAGAAAGAAAAGGCAGTTGAACTTTACCAAAGAACTGCACGTCTTGACCTTGATAACTACAATAACGACACAGTAGATGGTTTACACATTACTTCAATGAGTGGTTCATGGCTTGCGATTGTTCAAGGCTTCGCAGGGATGCGTTACGATCATGATCAATTGAAGTTCAACCCATTTGTTCCTGATGGTTGGGATCACTACAGCTTTAAGATTAATTATCGTGGTCGTTTGATTGAAGTTTATGTAGATCATGATGAATGCAAGATTACTTTACTTTCTGGTGATGATCTTGAAGTTATGGTACATGACAATAAATTGGATTTGAAGGAAGGTAAAACTGAATGCTTAAAGGCTTAATTTTTGATTTAGATGGTGTCTTAACCGACTCAGCACGTTTCCACCTTACAGCTTGGAATAATTTGGCTAAGGAATTAGGCATTACTTTAACAGACGAACAACTTGATAGTTTACGTGGTATTTCAAGAATGGATTCGCTTAATTTGATCTTGAAGTATGGCGGTCAAGAAGATAAGTATACTGAAGCAGAAAAAGAAAAATTTGCTGCAGAAAAGAATGCTAAGTTTGTTGAGCAAGTTGAAACAATGACACCAAAGGATATCCTACCTGGCATTCCAGAATTACTTAGTGATGCTAAGAAGCAAAACTTAAAGATGGTAATTGCTTCTGCTTCAAAGAATGCACCTAAGATTTTAACTAGACTAGGAATTATGGATGAATTTGATGGGATTGTTGATCCTGCCACTCTTCATCATGGTAAGCCAGATCCAGAAATTTATATCAAAGCGCAAGAACTTGTTGGATTGAAGGCAAATGAAGTAATTAGCTTTGAAGATGCCAAAGCTGGTGTTGAAGCAATTAAGGCTGCTCATCAATTTGCAGTTGGAATAGGTAATAAAGAGCTTTTGAAAGAAGCTGATTACATCGTTCCAACAACTGCTGATCTTAAGCTTAGTGAAATTGAAAAAGTTTTTGAAGAGAAAGAATAAAAATTAAAAGAGAGTAGGGGAAACAATGGTTGAGGTTGATTTAAACCATATTTACAAGAAATATGCAGGTAACGATCGGTATTCTGTAAATGACTTTAACTTACACATTAAAGACAAGGAATTCATCGTTTTCGTTGGTCCATCAGGTTGTGGTAAGTCAACTACATTAAGAATGGTTGCCGGTTTGGAAGATATCAGTGAAGGAACTTTGGAAATCGATCATAAAGTAATGAACGATGTTGCTCCAAAAGACCGTCACATTGCGATGGTTTTCCAGAACTATGCTTTGTATCCACATATGACCATTTATGACAACATGGCATTTGGTCTTAAGCTTCGTCACACACCTAAGGATGTTATCGACAAGAAGGTTAAAGAAGCAGCTAAGATGTTAGGTCTAGAAGATTATCTAGATAAAAAGCCAGGTGCTTTATCCGGTGGTCAAAGACAGCGTGTTGCATTAGGACGTGCGATCGTTCGTGCCGCACCTATCTTCTTAATGGATGAACCGTTATCAAACCTTGATGCTAAGCTTCGTGTGGTAATGCGTACAGAAATTGCTAAGCTTCACCAAGAATTGGGAACTACAACTATTTATGTTACCCACGATCAGACTGAAGCGATGACTTTGGCTGACAGAGTTGTTGTTATGTCTGTTGGTAAAGTTGAGCAAATCGGGTCACCACTTGAGGTTTACAACAAGCCAGTAAATATGTTTGTTGCTGGATTCATTGGTTCTCCTCAAATGAACTTCTTCAATGTTCACTATAAGAACGGTCGAATTAGTGATGGCAAAGGCTTGAATATCGGTATTCCTGAAGGTAAAGCAAAATTACTTGAAGAAAAAGGATACAACGATAAGGACTTAGTCTTCGGTATTCGTCCAGAAGATATTCACTCAGAAGAAGCATTTATGGAAACTTGGCCAGATTCAGTAGTTGAATCAAAAGTTGTTGTTTCAGAACTTTTAGGTGCAACTATTCAACTTCACCAAGAAGTAGATGGCACTGAATTTACTGCAATCGTAAATTCACGTGATTTCCATAAACCAGGTAATATGGTCAAGATGGGCTTCGATGTTAATAAGGCTCACTTCTTCGATAAGGATAGTACAAAAGCTATCGTTAACTAATTTTATTAAAGCTTACAACCATAGGTAGCAAAGGCTACTGTTGTTAAGAATTGTTTATTTTTTTGATTTTTTAGGAGGAAAAAGTCATGAAGTTTTGGAAGAAAATGGCTTTAGGTAGTACTGCTGTTTTAGCTGCTATGTCACTTGCAGCTTGTTCAAATGGCTCATCAAATTCATCAAGTTCAAGTAACACTTCAAATAAGAAGGCTAACTTGACACTTTGGGTAGATACTGAACAAGTACCTTACTACAAACAAATTGCTAAGGACTTTACTAAGAAGAACAAGAACATTAAGGTTCGTGTTGTACAAAGTCCAAACGGTTCAGCTAACGCTAAGACAGATGTTGGTAAGGACCCATCAAAGGCAGCCGATGTATTTGAAGTACCTAACGACCAATTAGGTCAAATGGCAGAAGCAGGCTACATTAACCCACTTTCACCATCTGCATCTAAGGACATCAAGGCTAAATACATTGATGTTGCATCAAAGGGTGTAACTTGGAAGGGCAAGGTTTACGCATTCCCATACGCACAACAAGCTCAAACTATTTACTACAACAAGTCTAAGCTTTCAGCAAATGACGTTAAGGATTGGAAGACTTTAACTTCTAAGGGTGTTGTAGCTACTGACTTCACTAACGCATATGTAATGTGGCCAGTAATGTTCTCAGCAGGTACAAAGCTTTATGGTAACAATGGTGAAGACCTTAAGGGTTCAACATTTAATTCACAAGACGGTATTAATGCTTTAAAGTGGTACGCAGCTCAAAAGAAGAACAAAGGCGTAATGCAAACTTCAAATGCTTTGAACCAATTAAAGAAGGGTAATGCTCAAGCAATCCTTGATGGTCCATGGAACGCAGCTAATATTAAGAAGATTTTAGGTAAGAACTTTGCAGTTGCTAAGTATCCTAAGATTGATGTTGGCGGTAAGAATGTACAAATGGAAGCATTTCTTGGTATTGAAGGCTTCGCAGTTAACTCAAACACTAAGAATGCTAAAGCTGCTTCAGACTTAGCTGCTTACATCACTAACAAGAAGTCACAATTGATTGCTCACAAAGAAGCAGGTCAAATTCCTGTATTAAAGGCTGCAGTTAACTCAAGTGCAGTTAAGAGTGATCCAGTTGCTGAAGCTGTAATTGAAATGGCTAAGCCAGGCAACTCAGTATTGCAACCTAAGCTTCCACAAATGGCTGCATTCTGGAATGATTCAGCTCCACTTATCAGTGGTACTTACGATGGTAAGATTAAGCCAAGTCAATACAAGTCACAACTTGCTAAACTCGCAAAGACTGTTGAAAAGAAATAGTCAACTAAAAGCATAAGCAAAGGTTGGGCTAAAAATTGTCCAACCTTTTTGCCTAAGAAGGGGAGAAGTTATGTTTCTAAAGAAAAAGCATGTAGCTCCTAAAGCGACATACCGTGAAGTATGGTCAAAAGGTGATCTTGCTACCAAGTTATCATTTTTCATAATGGGTAGCAATGCCTTAGCTAACAAACAATGGGTAAAAGGTCTTGCATTTTTACTTTCAGAAATTATTTTCATTGTTTGGTTTGTTCTTAGCGGTATTCCGACTTTAAATACTTTAGCTACATTAGGTACTAATAAGACCAAAAAAGTTGTTTATGATGCTGCACAAGGTGTTTATGTTACTAAGCAACCGTCAAACTCAGTTTTAATTTTGCTATTTGGGGTGCTGGCAGTAATTTTATGTATAGCAATTATTTATCTATACATTGTTAACTTGCGCTCAACAAGACATAATTACATATTAAAACGTGATGGTGGTCACATTCCGACCAATGTTGAAGAACTTAAGAGCTTACTTGACACGCGTTTACACGCAACTTTGATGGTTATACCATTATTAGGTATTTTGTTCTTTACCATCTTGCCAACAATCTTTATGATTTCAATGGCATTTACTAACTATGACCGTCAACACCCAATTGCCTTCTCTTGGACTGGATTTCAAGCATTTGGTAATGTTCTTAGTGGTGACTTAGCGGGTACTTTCTTCCCAGTATTGGGCTGGACATTGATTTGGGCTGTAGCAGCTACTGCTACTACTTTCTTCTTTGGTGTGTTACTTGCTTTATTGATTGAATCCAAGGGTATTAAACATAAGGGCTTTTGGAGAACAGTCTTTGTAATTGTTTGGGCTGTTCCTCAATTCGTTTCACTTTTAATGATGGCTCAGTTCTTGGACTATCAAGGTGCTTTAAACAATATCTTGATGAACTTACACTGGATTAGCTCTCCTATCCACTTTATTGATAACCAGGCTTCACCATTAGTAGCCAGAATTACGGTTATTATTGTTAACATGTGGATCGGTATTCCAGTTTCAATGCTGGTATCTACAGCTATTATTCAAAACTTGCCACAAGATCAAATTGAAGCTGCCAAGATTGATGGTGCTAATGCTGCACAAATTTTCAGATCAATTACTTTCCCACAAATCTTATTTGTTATGGCACCTTCACTTATCCAACAATTTATTGGTAACATCAACAACTTCAATGTTATCTTCTTGCTGACAGGTGGTGCGCCGATGAACAGTCACTATAACGGCGCCGGATCGACTGACTTACTGGTAACGTGGTTGTATAACTTAACGTTCGGGCAAGAGCAGCGATATAACGCTTCAGCCGTACTTGGTATCTTAATCTTTATAATTAGTGCGGTTGTATCGTTGATAGCATATAGACACACTAACGCTTATAAGGAGGGCTAGACATGAAGTCATATTCTAATCAAAGACGGCTCTCATTAATCTTTCGGTATATTCTTTTAACTGTATTAGCTATTCTTTGGATTTTACCGATTGTCTGGATCGTCTTGGCAAGTTTTTCATACAATGATACTGGATTTGTTTCGACCTTCTGGCCAGAACAATTTACTTTGCAAAACTATATTGGTATTTTTACTAATTCACAGTATCCATTTGTTAACTGGATTATTAATACATTGATTGTTTCACTTCTTTCAATGGTTATCTCAACATTCTTAACAATTTCAGTTGCCTATGTTTTATCACGACTTCGTTTTAAGTTTAGAAAGCCATTTCTTCAAATTGCTTTAGTTTTGGGGATGTTCCCAGGTTTCATGGCAATGATTGCCTTGTACTACATCTTAAAGGGTTTGAATATGTTAAACCTCTTTGGTTTACTTTTGGTTTACGTTGGTGGTGCCGGACTTGGCTTCTACGTTGCTAAAGGATTCTTTGATACAATTCCTAGATCAATTGATGAAGCTGCTGAAATTGATGGTGCTACTAAGTGGCAAGTATTTCTTCATATTGGATTGCCACTTTCAAAGCCAATGATCGTTTATACTGCTTTAACTGCTTTCATTGCACCTTGGACAGACTTCATTTTCTCAGGTATCATTCTTTCAACTTCAGGAAATGCGAAGACTTATACTATTGCCTACGGACTTTACAATATGGTTCACACGGCTAAGGGTAATGCAACTGCATACTTTGCACAATTCGTTGCAGGATGTGTAATCATTGCTATCCCTATTACTATCTTGTTTGTCTTCATGCAGAAGTTCTATGTTAATGGTATTACTGCTGGTGCTGATAAAGGTTAATCAAAAATTTGCTTATGCTAAAAAACGTCTTGCTTCGGCAAGGCGTTTTTTGTATGCTTTTGAATGAGGAGATGGCAGCCAATGAACATTGGAGTAGCTTTAAAGCAAGAAAGAATAAAATTGAATCTTAATCAAAGTCAAATGGCTGGTAATGTATTAACTAAATCATTTTATTCAAAAGTAGAACGAAATCTTTGCAGTATTAGAGCCGAAGACTTATTAAGCATTCTAAGTTTGCATAATATTGACTATTCTTCTTTTTTCAAGAAACTTGAATTAGAACATGATAATAGTAACAAATTATCAGAAGTAGAATGCACTAATTTATTACATGCTGCTTATTATCAAAATGATTTATCAAAAGTATTAAAAGTACAAGAGTTATTGAAGCAAAGAGATACTAGTAAGATCAATGTAAATAGTATCAATGCTCAAATCATCATTATCAAAGCTGCTATTTCGAACACTCTAGATAAAATCTCTCCCAAGGAAAAGGAATATATAAAAAGGACAATTTTTGAAACAGATAATTGGACAGAGAATAGTTTAAGATTATTTGCCATTTCAATGTTTATTTTTGATACAGATGATATGAATTCAGTTTTGACAATAATTTTAAATAATATTCAGGATATAAATTCTATTTCGGAAGATACGCAGAAAATGTTTTCTGCAATATTAATTAATTACTTGAATTATTCACTTACCTACTCCAAGCCAACAGTAAAAAGCAATGTGTATCGATCTATAGATAGATTAAAAAATCTTAATGAAGAACCAAAAAACTGTTTTGCAAAGATAATGGTTAATTATTATCAATGCATTTTAGAAGGAGATTTATTAAAAGGACAAAAGATATTAGATTTTTTAAGAGAAAATGGAATGGATGAAATTGTCGCTAAGATATAGGAAATGCAAAGTGTCAGATATGACACTTTGCATTTTTATTTTTTAAGTTGACTTATATTATTTTATAAACATACGAGTAGTAGAAAGAAGGAGTCTTTATGGGACCATGGTATCCATTATAAAAAATGTTGTTTTTGTCATGTGGGCTTTAAAAGGAGAAAATAAATTATGAAAGAAAATTTAATTCAAAAAACTTTGAACAAGAAAAATAGTGATCTAATTAAACCCTACTCTGTAACTTTTATTAGTACTGATGAAGGCAACGGTCCAACAATTAATTTTAACAAAGGACAACAAAAGCAATTAAAAGTAGGAGATATTTTAACTGATATTTGTCATATTAAAACAAATTCTCATCGAGTAGAAATCGAATCTTCCGATGGAACATTATTTAGATTAGGACAAAATAGCGAATTTAGTATAGAAAAAACTGAAGAAGGTATTGTCCCTGTTTATTATGGAGAAGTTTACGTAGAAGCACGTGATCAACAACCTACTCATAAATATTACACTAGTTGTTGGTGTGAAAGTACTACAATATTTATTGACAACGTTTCGGATCATGAGGATTGCTACTACACTTTGGATTTTCCGGCTACAATTTATGAATATGACGAAGAAGGCAAACGCTTTGATATTTTTAAGCAATTAGCTTTAACCAAAACTTCTCTTACTTTTGATGATAATAAGTTAATGAGAGATAGATATACAGTAAAATATCAAAAGAAAATTAGCCAAGATGAGATCGATTATATTGTTTCTAATTTTGTAAATCCTAATAATTGGATCTAATTAATTTCGTAGAAAGGTAGGCAAGATGATCTATGAAAAAAATCCATTCGTTTCAACATTATTTCAAACTTCTATTGTCTACGTATAAATTGTTCTTTAAAGCTGCTCCAGTTGTAGCAACTTTTGTAGCTCTTTTAGCACCTGTACAAGCCGTTGCATCGGTATTAGCAATTAACGCAGGCCAAAATGTTATTAACGAAGTAACAGCACATAAACAGTTTTGGTTAAGTATAGCTATCTGGATTATAGCGACAGCTTTAACACAACTGCTCCCTCCGCTTGATACATCTCTTCAGGGAATTTTAACAGATAAATTAACGGGTTTTATCAATGTTAATTTGATGAAAAAATCCAAGGAACTGCAATCTCTTAGTATTTTTGACAATAATAGTTACTTTGATGACTTACAGCTACTAAAAGAAGGGGCAGCTTGGCGGCCGGTTAACTTAATTGTATTTGGAGTCGCAATTATCCAGTCGGGTTTAACTTTGTTATTCATGTTAAGTTTGTTAGCCAGATATAATCCATGGATAGCAATTATACTGGTAATAGTAATGGTACCTCAAAGCCTTAGTTATTATCGAATTCAACAACAAGCCTTTGAAACAATGGTAACTAGAAGTAAAAACGCAAGAAAACTTGATTACTTGAGTTCACTGCTTTTAGATAGAAAAGATGCCAAAGAAGTTCGTTTATTCAACATGTTTCCTGCTGTAATTAACAGATATATTAGTTTGTTCAAAGATACGAGGAAAAATGTAGATCAAGTTCGAATGAAACAAATGTATGTTAGTTCGTTCTTCTTAGGGCTTGTGGTTATAGTTTCAGGATATGGATTTTATTGGTTTTCATCTTCAGTTAATCGTGGAGTTATCGGTGCTGGTGCACTATTAATGTTTGTATCTGTAATTGCTTCTGTCTCTAGTTCACTAGCTACTTTGGTAGAAGATAGCAGTTTACTGTATGATTCATTATTATGGGTTGAAAAGTATAATCATTTTGAAAAATATCACGATGATTTTCAGAGTGGATTTAAAAAGCTTGATACTCCAATTAATCAAATAAAACTATCCCATGTTTCTTTCACATATCCATTTTCTAATGAAGAAGTCTTGCATGATATTAATTTTAATATTAGTAAAGGTGAAAAGATTGCAATTGTTGGCGAGAATGGATCAGGTAAGTCTACGTTGATCAAATTGCTTATGCGATTTTATGATCCAAGCAAGGGTGAAGTCGATCTTAATGGTAATAATCTAAAAGATTATGATATTAAGACTTACCGGAGTAAATTATCTGCAACATTTCAAGACTACTCTAAATTTAAACTGAGTCTGTTTGAAAATGTATCAGTTTTTCGTCATGGCAATGAAGATAAAGTAAAAGCTGCTTTAAAGAGTGCCGGGTTAAGTACTTTACTTGAAGATAAAGATATTAACTTAAATACAATCTTGAGTAAGGAATTTGCCAACGGCGTTGAATTATCGGGTGGTCAATGGCAAAAGATCGCGCTTGCACGTGATATTTATAGTGATGCGCAAGTTGAGTTCTTAGATGAGCCTACCGCTGCTATAGATGCTAAAAGTGAAAATGAAATTTACGAACATTTTCTTGCAAAGAATAAGGATAAAACTATCATCTTTGTAACTCACCGACTTTCTGCTGTGAAGTATGCAGATAAAATTCTCTTTTTGCAGAATGGCAAAGTTCAGGGGTTTGATTCTCACGAGAACTTGATGAAGACAAATGAAGATTATAGGAACATGTATAATTTGCAAAAAGAAGCATATATTTAGTAATAAAAATTTTCTTCAAGATCGAATCGGTTTGATTCGGTCTTTTTTAGGTTAGAATAACTGTAGAAGATTAGATTATTAAAAGGACATAAAAAATGACTGATATAAAAATTGTTCAAGGTGACATTACTAAAATGAAGGCTGATGCTATTGTCAATGCCGCTAACAAGAGTTTATTAGGTGGTGGTGGGGTAGACGGTGCGATTCACGTTGCAGCTGGTCCAGAACTTCTAGCAGAATGTCGAACGCTTCATGGCTGTGATACTGGCGAAGCTAAGATAACCAAAGGTTACAATTTGCCAGCTAAGCATGTAATTCATACAGTTGGACCAATCTACCGTTTCCACACTCTGGAAGAAGATGCTAAGTTACTTGCAGATTGTTATCGTAATAGCTTGGATTTAGCTAAGAAGAATAATTTACACAGCATTATTTTTTCATCGATTTCAACTGGGGTATATGGTTATCCTGCTAAAGATGCAGCAAAGGTAGCGATTAAGACCTCCAGAGATTGGTTAAAAGCTAATCCTGACTATGAGATGCATATCTCACTATGTGCTTTTGATAAGCGAATGGAACAAGTTTTGAAAAATCAATTATAGAAGAAAAGTATCTTACATTGTTAGACTAATCTAGTAGTTGTAAGATACTTTTTAATTTTATTATTTGCGATAAGAAATTCCCTAGGCAAAGATCAATACAAGAATAAAGTTAAGCAATAGTGTAAAACCAGTTACCCAAAATACTGTTGCGTAGTTTGATAAACCCGAAATCATCGATCCCATTAATGAACCGACTACGGCACCAATTGCTTGGAATGACTGATTATAAGAGAAGATCCGTCCGAAACTTTCACTAGGTGTGTTTAAGGTTAAAACGGTCTGTGCAGCTGGCAACATTCCCGCACTGGCAATTCCTAGTAAGAATCTTAATCCAGCAAGTACCCATAGATTATTAGTCAAAGCCATTGGAATAAATAAAATAAAGCCAACAATAAGACCAATTCGTAAAACTCTCAAAGGCCCAACTTCATCCATCTTATGCCCAATCTTTGATGCAGCAATCAAGGTACCAAGTCCTGGCGTTGCGGCAACAACACCGGCGACCAAGGCTACATTTTTACCGTCGGGCATCATTGATTTAACATAAAGCGAAACGATTGGATCAATTGACATGGTTGATGATTGAACAAGCATAGTGGTTATGAACATAACAATGATCAATTTTACACTAGGCAAGCTTTTCATAATTTCGTTCATTGGCTTCATCTTTTCGCGAGAAATTGGAGTAAATTCTTCATGAACAAAGAATGTAGTACCCAAAAATACAAGGAACATCAATAATCCGGTAATAAAGAATGGAATACGATATCCCCAAGCACCGCCGAGCCAATTGCCAAAGAAACTTGATAAAGCACCGCCTAAAAGTGGTCCAACTAAGTTACCTGCAGTTCCGGCTATCATCATTTGGCTCATTACCCAGCCGCTTCTGTGATGAGGAGTTTCTCCAGCTATTAATGCTGTTGCATTATTGATATAACCAGAAAATGCTCCTTGAATAAAACGCATAACAACGATATATATAGTGTTTGGTGCTAAACCAGTCAGGGTAATAGTTAATGCCATAACCCCTGAAGCACGCATACACATTAATTTTCTACCTTTACGGTCAGCCAAGTTGCCCCAATATGGTGAAACAATTGCCTGGGCAATAAATGTCATGGCAAATGCTAAACCTGAGTAAAGATTAATTTGAAATTTTGTATAATTACCCAGATCAGAAATAAATAAAGAAATAAAGGGCATCGTCATTGAGTAGCCCATTCCTGTAATAAAACAGCCTAACCATAAGGTATAAAAAGCTTTATGCCATCCAGCTGGAAAGGCAGTTGATTTTGTAGTAGTCAAAAAGTCATCTCTTTCCAAAAAGTAAAACAATACTTTAATTTTAGCACATACAAAAAGCTAAATTTTTCTTCAAATTCTGCCTTGAAAGTGGGATATCTTGTTCATAATGTGCTACGATAGTGATTCGAGAAAGGAGTTTTCATTATGGCACATATGTCTAGGCGAGAATATCGCATGAAAAAAGAACATGGACAATCTGGTGCTAGTCAATCGCGAATTAATTATTCTAAAAATAAGATAACTAGTCGTGAAGAATTTAGAAGTAAAAAGATTAGCAATCCTGCGCCAATTAACAATGTGAATGTGGCTAATGCTACAAGAGAAAATTATAATCATGTCAAACTTAACTTTTGGAATATTTTCTCTGATAGGCCATATGTCTCTGTGACAATAATTGTGTTGGCTTTGTTCTTTATTATGATCAAACTGTGGTGGGGACTCATTGTACTGCTTATTGCTGTCATAGCTGGTATTTATGTGATAGGACGTAGTCATCATCCTAACCGTGTGCTGAGTCTAGAGTTTCATATGAAAGCTTCTAGAAAACTTAGTATGCTTAGAGCCTTTGAATTAGGTGGCTCTGTTGTTATGTTTTTAGCAACTTATATGAAACAAGTGGTTTCTGTAGATTTCTCATCAGCAGGATCAACTGATAGTTTCCAAATTATTCAAGGGATGCTGTCTAATAATGGTGGTTATTATGGTCAACGTGGATCATATTTCTTGAATTTGCTTAATACAGTAACTGGTGGGCAGTTATGGAGCTCTTATCGGTATGCAACTAATAGTGCACAAATGATGAGTAGTAATTCAGGAAGATGGATTATTATTTGGATCATGCTTTTGATGATTGCTCCAGCATTTTGTGTGTTGGCACAGTTCTTTAAAGAGCCATATTCAAGAAATGCAACATTAGTTACTTCATTGATCACTACGGTAAGTTTTGTATTAACTCCTGTTTTAATGAGAAGATGGGTAGTAGGTTATGCAATGGAAAATCAAATGGCAAGAGAAGCAGCCAACAATGCGGTTCATATTGGTACCATGGCGTATGTTGGTATGGGGTGCTCAATTATGGTTTTGATTATTGCAATTTATCGTTTTGTTAAACAAGATAATTTTGAATAAAGATAAATATGGCTCTTTGTCAAATCCTGTTGATAGAGAGTAAATGAATAGAATCAGGCAGTCATTAAAAGGCTGTTTGGTTCTTTTT
>PPYF01370481.1_pt1 | contig 22901 bp, 27 predicted proteins | sample 1559871 | NCBI WGS metagenome assembly PPYF01 (sample SAMN08240021, study PRJNA423297) | Human gut metagenome, whole genome shotgun sequencing project.
CAAGAAAAACCCGCACCAAAGTGCGGGTTATTTTGGTGGACCACCAGGGGTTCGAACCCTGGACACCCTGATTAAGAGTTTACTTATACACTACTGATAAACCCTAGAAACACAGTATTTTACTGCATCTTATACTTTCTTATTTACCTATATTTCTACATATTTTTTAATAAAATGATGTCAAAATGATGTCAAAACTGCAAAAAAAATAAGGGCACCTACTGTTATAGTAAGTGCCCTATATTTAACTAACAAAAGTTGTCTGCATATCCACCTTTATGCAGTAAGGAGATATTGAATCACCTCCGTCTATCTACGCAATACACCTGCAAGGAATAATGCAGCATTACTAATTGCCCATGTATCACGTTGCCGGCGTAACCTTTGTTCTGTTAGTTTATTGCTCTTTATTTCCGCTTTCAACTCGTTCGATGATGCGTAAGCTGCGTCCAATGAGTTCGCTTGCTTGGTTGTTAGTTCCGATGCTTTCGCCAACTCTTCTTCCTGCTTCTTGTTGATAGCTTTGAGCTCGGCCAATTCCTTGCTCCGTTCTTCGTTGATAATCTTCAATTCGTTCAATTCGGTCGCTTGCTTGACGGTTAAGGTCTGAGCCTCGTTCAATGACAAGTTTGAGCTCTTGATTGAGGCGTCTGCTTGTATCAAGTTCCCTTTGAGTTCGTTCCAACTTGTCAATGGCACGTTGATAGTTTCCTCTTGCGGTGAAGTAACCGTCAATGAGTTGGCATGCACCAATGAGGAGCAACACACAACCACAAATAAGAATAAGCCGCTTAACAGTAATTTGAGATTTAACTGCGTTGATGTAGTTCGTGATTTTCTCATACATACATAGCCCCCTTTTAATCAAGATCAGACCAACGTGCCTCGTACCCTCGTACATCAACGTGTACGAAGTACTGGTTATAGTATTTGCCAATACCATCGGCACCACATTCTTCGGCAATTTGTGCAAGATAATCAACATCAATGCCATCGTATGTAATGTCGGCGGCTGTACCCTCTACATGCTGAGAATTAGGCACGCCTCCTACTTCCTCATTATGTTCTGAGCAACGGTAACCACTATTGATATATAATGGCACCCCTAACCGTTCACGAATTCTGTCGAGCAAATCCACCAACCTTTTGTCGATGATATGGTCCAGTTTATTATGTCCATTCTCATCGACTTCGTGTCTATGGCAACTACAAGCGAACTCATAATCATCAAAATGTATTCCAATTTTCATTATATACACCTCTTTCAAATCAAAAGAGGGCTGCATATGCAGCCCTCTTACAAAACGTTATTTCTTTAATAATGCGTCAACCTTGCTTTGCACTAAGTCCAATAGGCCTGAAATAGTACTATTGCCACCGTCTCGCATATTTTCCAATATAGAAAGGAATTCTACGGAGCCAAGATATAGCCACACCAAATTGACTGCAAACGCATAATTGCCGGCCATGAAGTCGAAACACCATGCACCGGCAGTAGCCAGGCAATACGTTAATACCTTTGTTACAAAAGGTTTACGCATATGCTTGGAGGATATAAGTCCTTTACCCCATGCAGCAGGAATTGCAATATACTTATCTGAGCCACTAATATTATCAGGGCTAGCCCCTAAATCTATGAGCATTTGGTAACTAATGGCAGCCCACTTAGTGATTAGATCTAAAAATACAAGTAATATGAATATACCTAAAACTTGCACATGTTTAAGACCTAACGTGTATATGCCAACTTCAGCAACTACCGCAAGCAAGGCTTTAATAGCGAATGAGTCTGTCAGAGTTCGCCATGCCTCACATAGAAAATCTGTTATTACTTGCATTGTTTCCCCTTATATCACTATTAAAGCGTTTCTGTAGCACTATTTACATATTTGTTTTGGTTCATATCCCAAACAAAGTATGGGCTTCTTCTATCACCCATGCTGAAATAACTAAAGCGATAGCCTTCACCGGCAATACTAATATATAAGCCAGATACAGCGGTTTGACATTTGAACACTACTAATTCTGGGTTAGCCACATATTCATGTTCAGAGAATTGATGTACTGCCTCACCGCCTTGATTATTGAGTAGGCTGTCAGCGTTCAACAATAATACAACCTTTTTGTCAGTTTTAATTGTTTTCTTTGTGTCCGCTGTAACCTCCCAAGTTTGAGGTGCGAATTTAAAAATAGAGGTGCCGTCATAATTAGATACATCGATGTCTAATTCATCACCAAATTTCTTGTATACTACGCCATTATCGGCTGTATACGTTTTATCTGGTGTTGCATTTGTACCTCTAATAATAAGCATTTGTTGCTCGTTGTCGTTTAGATCATAATATTTGAGCTCGATATTCTTAGGCCCAAATGGCTCGATAGTAACTCGCATGTTATCGCTTTCAAACTCTCGTTTCTCAGCACCATTGACGGCCACTTTAAAATGAGGTTCTCCTGTGAGGTCGATATAATCTTGCCCTGTGCGTGGTTGAGTATATTCGAGTTGTCTAAAAGTAGCGTCTGCGATATAGCCACTTTCTGATAGCTTTTCAATCAATTTAGTGAGCACAGTATCCACTTCGGTATTCTCTAAATAAATATTTTTAGATTTAAGTAGTTCTGCAGCGTTGGTAGCACTGCCCGGTTCACCTTGAGGGCCTTGTACGCCTCTAGGGCCTCTTGGCCCCTCTGGGCCGTCATTCCCTTGTAAGCCTTGAGGGCCTCTTAGACTTTCGAGCCATTCGCTCTCTGTTCTTGTTTCTCCATGAGCAACTGCGATAGCATAGGCACTTTTGCCAGCACCATCAATGATAGGCAATACAATATCCTTGCCAAATTTCTCTAACAAAGGAATAACTGTTTCATTATCAATCTTTAATGTAAGCGTATTATCTGCCATGATTTTAATCTCCTTTAGCCGTGCATTGAAATATCTTGAATAAGTGTGATTTTGCCGTAACCAATTTTAATATGCTCGCTATCGTTATATATGAAAGCGTCATACACAAACTCTTTGGCTTGCAACTGCTTAGCTGCTGATACATCACCAGAGAGCGAGAATGTAACGCTGTTCTCCTCTACAGCTGCCGCTAAATCAAATATAACCCCCTCGTTAGGTCGCTTTCTAATTTTACAAACGCCCTTATATCGAGTGAGGTTCATGTCGCTACCCTCTGGCACCTCATATCGGATATTGAAATCATGTCCAGCGTGTAGCGTGAAATCGTGTTTTATCATGTATGCCTCCCTACTGTTTAGCAATAACTAATACAAATAACTCGCCATAGATATATGATTTTGTGTAAAAATCGTTATTTTCGCTACTATGTGAGCTTTCTCCTTTAGCCTCTACTACCGCTCTGCGTTTGTCAGCAATGCCTATATTAGATTGTGTTCTTTCATCCTTTTGCATATATACGCTACACCATCCAATATATCGAGCTTTTTGCTGGTTATATTCGTCCTTACTGATTTTGTAAGGGGTTTTATCTTCCCACGGGCTCGGTACTTTGTTTTTATAGTAATTATAATTACTATCAAAATACTTCTCGGTAGTTATATACCCAACAGGAATAAATGAACATTGATTTTCTGTGAATCCATCAGGAATAGGACACCAATCACCATGCCGAACTTTATATATCTTGACATCTATATTCTTGATTTTAAAGCCAGCTTGGAAAATAGAGTTTGCGTCAATGCGTGAGGCTGTTATATTAGCCCCTACGATATTGCCGTTTGGGTCAATTCTGAATGAGCTGTTTGTATTCTTAAATGTGCTGCCTGTAATAGAGCCACCCTTTAAATCGCCAATATTGGCGGTGATAGTTGATAAGCTATCAACTTGCATTTTATCGGCAGTAACCGAACCGGCTTGCAGCATTTTCTTAGTGATGATGTTATCATCAAACAACGCTTGTCCTGTAACATGTAGCAATTTACCGTCAATTCTAGTGCCTGCCGGCGTTAAATTGATACGACTTATAATCTCTTGGCCGTCAAGGCTGTTGAGTGCATTACTTACTTTTAACTCAATACCGTTAGAAATTTGAGTTATTTGCGTACCTAAATTTGTGTTTAGATCACTAATGCTATGTTGGAATGCATTGGCTTGGTCGATGAGTTTACTTTCAAAACCGTCAACGCTAGTTTTGACTGTTCCAACTTCATTTTTTAAAGCCTTTACTGCCTTATCCATGTCAGATATGCCAAGCTCCTCCATATCTAGCAATTTGCTATCTATTTTAGCCTTTACTGTAACATTTGTTGCATCGGTTCTTGGCCCCTCACCAAAGATATCGACATAAGCAACACTGACAGAATAAACACCGGCCTCAATAGGAATACTCATTGCGTTAGTAGATGTGAAATATACAGTATTATCGACATAGACATTGGCACCCTTGCAGCCGGTTGGAATGTTTTCAAATACCACTCCGATGCCGCTAATAGTACCAGTTAATTTGACATTTGTAGGCTTAGGTGGAATTCGTACGTTATATGTAACCTCAGCCGGTGCACCATAGCCTTTTGATGGGTTATGTGCATATAAATAGACTTTGCCACTACGTTCACGCAGCATGCCACTATAAGTAGTGTTGTTACTTTTACCAATCAGACCATCGGTTTGGCCTGTTCGTGTATCTAAACGCAATTCGTAGAAATCGACGTCAGCGTTACGAACTTCAAGCCAGTTGAAATTGGCCTTATCACTAAACGTGATAGAAAAGCCCTGCGGTGCATTAGGAACTTCCGTTTTCATAGCTACAGTAATGGACTTCGTAACACCTTGCGAAGTGTTTCCATGTACGTCCTTAACAATAGCCTTTACTTCGTAAGTATGTCCAAGTTCGCAGCCACTAATAGAGATTTGACCGTTGCCATTACCGCCATACTTCCATTTTGCATTGCCCTCACGGTACCACAATTCGACCGTATCAAAACTATTGATTTGAGGTACATCAAATTGAGCTACTACATCAAAGGACAATACACCGTTGCCAATCTCGTAATATTTAGTATATAACGTTAAATTATCAACTTCTGGGATATAGTATGGAACGATTTTATAAGTGTACTCTTGCACCTCATCAAGCCCCTGTTCATTACTACCAAATAGATTTAATGAAGTGAACTTGAGATATATCGTCTTATTTATATCTTCCTTACGATAAGGGTAACGGAATAAAGCCTCGTCAACTCTGACAAACCTTTCATTTGCACCATGATTAATAGCATTAGTTCCGTATTGGCCACGAACCAAACCTTTTAACGTATACCAATTATCCGGATGAGTTTCAACGCCCTCATAGCTCAATGCCTCGCCATTTATCCAACACAATGTATTGGCACGTTCAGCATCGATATGTGTTGCAGTTTTCAACACACCTTGATTGAGTACTACATCGCATACATTCGCAGACTTATCAAACGCATTTTTGGTTCTGCCCATTCTAGCTTGTTGAGTGATAGATCCTATACGACGATAGTTTTCGCCTGTATCAGATACCCATACGGAGCAACCACCCCAACCGCTTGGAGCATTAACCCCAACAAATACCTGATTGCCACCAACATCGCCAACGGTTTGGAATATAGCCACATCGTTGACGCTAGGTGCAGCTTGGTTATAATCAATAAAAGGCCGTTCGTTTTCATGTACATTGTACTTAGCAGGAGCATATGTCCCTGGCGGTTTACCCTCGGCAGTTATTTCCAACTGTCCGTCTGCTGCCTCAGATACAGAAGTTATAACGACAATTTGATTATTTAAGCCACATAATTCATCGGTAAGAGTAACAAGGTCGCCTGGCTCCAATCTACAGAACGCCCAATCTAAATGGAATGTATATTGGTTTTTAGCGTATAGCCGTTTCATGGCTAATTGCTCCGCATAGTATTGTGCCCTAGCCTTAGTATATAGATAATGTGCAGACTTCTTGGAGGCTGGCTTTAAACCGTTTTTTTGCACATCAGCTACAACCTCGAAAGCGACTGTTTCCTTTTCATAACTATTTGCACGATTAATAAATTCAACCGTAGCTTGGTTATAACTTTCTGAACTGTCCTTTCTCTTATACACAACTAACTGTCCATCGCTAGCCGGAATAAGATCATCTGAATTCAAGTTATATTGAATTTGATTATATGGGCTCCATGTCCCTATAGGCTTATCGGCTAATGGTACAATTTTAAGTCGGTCAGTAGACCAAAAGACCAAACTATTTGTAATTTCAGCTATATCATTAATTACAGTTTGAGCCTTTGTGCTTTTACTATCTGGAGGTGTGCTGATAAGAATATCAGCCGCCTTGCAATATTCCCTGTAGTGTTCCAAACCGTCAATATTAACATCATCAATGCCAATAGACTTTAACACATGCACAATATAATCGGCAGGGTTAACGTCTACACCGTCGCCAGTTTCTAGGAGTTTGCCTTTTATTTCAAAGTTGTATTGAGGTAAACTTCCTCGTTCGCCTAAATCGACTACACCGGCCATATATGCCAAGCCACTATAAGGTAGTGCTTTGTCTGGGTGCTTAGATAACACATAAGGCCATGGAGCTTGTCCGTAATCACCTTTATAAGCGGTGAGCTCAATCTTTTCATTAGGATAGTCGTATATTTCTTTATCTCGCCATACTTTACCTATACCCTGTATAGGGCCCTCACATAAGCCAATCGCACATGCGACTGTATATGTGTAGGTTATTTCAGTATGCTTTGAGCCACCACCCTTGCCAGTTCGTGTTGTGGTCTTGTGTTCATGAGGGGTGAAATCATCGTAATAAATAATGTTGCCACTTAATCGTGTAGTGCCAAGTACTTCTGGCACCACTTCGCCGTATGATGCCGTATTAATTTGAAAATCGCCTATCATATCAGCTCGATTTGTAGTGTTATGCCCTCGACTAAATAGAAAGCCCATTATTTGCCCCCTTTCCTAAACCTATAAACCGCACGTAAGCGACTTTTGCCCTTTGCGTCATAGAATAATACATCGTCAATAGATGAATAGATAACGCCTAGATCAACAAACGCATGCACGACTAAATTATTACCAACATAAACGGCACCGTGAGAAATGCAACGTCCATATTGGTATAACAAGAAATCACCGATACGAATATCATCAATAGGAACCTCGTCAGCTACCTTTTGAACATACTTTAGATACTTTTCTTCGCTACGATGTAAATGCCATTCGTTAGAATAATTCTCTATTTCTAGCTCATCACGTTTCATTAGGCCACTATCAACTACCGCAGCAACTAACAAATAGGAGCAATCGACGCCAACACCATGAACCATAGTATTGTTTTGATACGGTGTGCCTATCCACTTTTTTGCAGCCTCAGCAATCATCTCGCCTGTTGTCAATTTCATCGTATTGTCTCCTTTAATGGAACGTAAGGTGTTGCCCTGTTTCTACTAAAATTATTGAACTTAGCCTTGCAAGTTGTAGGTGTTTTGTCGCACCCTGGATAGATGTAAGCCACATCGCCAACATGAGGTGCGGTATTGGTCGCACTCATATAAACGATTGTATTCGTAGCACTATCCATAATTTGAGTTGCTTGTCCACTTAATGGACCGCTTATCCATTCCATGCCACCGGCAGTGTAATAGCCCTTTTCAAAACTAGTGTCAATCTGCACGGTATTGGTACCAGTAACCGCCGTTACAGTAACACGCTTACGATACTTGGTAATATCAACGCCACACTCTTTCGAATATACAGAATAAGGACATTGCGGATAGTATCGTCTGTTAGGATATTCAATGTTGAGCCTTTGGACTACTGACTTTGCATTAATTTTCAATGCAAAGCCACCGCCCTGAGTAACCTCACAAATGCCCTTGAATAGATCAATGCATTCGATAACGTTTCCATTATCACCAAAGAAAGCACGCCTCAAATTTAACGTAGCACCGTCTAAGCCACCATTATGTGCAACAGTTAAGACTGGTACACCGCCAATTTGGTCGGACTGATTAGCAGTTATGGTAACGTTTAATTTATCAACACTAACGGTACTGCTTGTTGCAATCTTTTCACGCACAATAATCGGCCCATCGCCCTTATACGTGTTTCCGCCATAACTAACATCAATGTCAGTGTCCGCCCAATAGTAAGAAATGCCACTTTTGAGTTTGAGCTCATATAAGTCGCACGATACAAACGTCTGAGATGAGCTTAAATGAACGCTTAACGCCTCGCTAACTTGTTTCATTTATAATCACCTCACCGTTACCAATTTAAACGATTTAGACTTAAATATGTCTTTAAAAACTGCCTCGTCAGTGTAGTCGCCACTGAACATGACTTTCCAATAATATGTATAGTCGGCAGTAATAATGGCAGTTGGTGCCACTCTTACCCCTGGTGCTAATCTAATAACACCCTTATCCGATACCGCACTTACTGGTGAGCCATTAGCGTATAATTTAAGGTTTTCAATATGTGCGACTGGTTCTCTAAAATCACCATACAAGCGAACCGCTTGCCATTCATTCTGAGCCCCAGTACCTAAACGAATACCATTTTCTTGATAGTCCTCTGGATCCAACCATAAGAATGGAACCGTTCCACCCTTTACAGATGCATAAAAGCCCATAAGACGCTTATGTTCTTCTGGGCTTAAAATTGCGAATTCTGTTGTAATAGTGTATTGAGGATATTGCCAAGTAGTCATAGTTCGCACTCGACCGCTCCCTGTACGTTTAATCTTAGTATCCCATTTTTGAGCTTTCGTAGACTTCCACGCAAGGGTTCTAATGTCCGGAAATTTCAATAAATCTGCCATTACCATGTACCCTCCGTAGCCACAAATTCCCTATTTTGATTAACTAAAAATTGTCGTAAAGAACGACCCGCCGAATTCTCTAACCAGTCGCCAAACGAATTGGCGTCCATAGCAGATACGTTGAACGTAATGCCACCGGTAGCACCACCACCGGCACGTGCTATGCCTGCGCCCATTTCGTCGTATGTGCTTTCACTTAGAGGTAATACGGCCTCTTTATACTTGCCCTCGCCAATTTCAGCATAAGTGGAGCCATAGGCTACACCACCGTTTGCCATTTTAGGTAAATCTAATTTTGCGGATCCTAAAGACGCAAAACTTGTTGCACCATTAGCAAGTGAAAGCCCTGCTCCTGCGGTAGTATTGGCAGTCCACGCAGCCATACCAGCCGCAGCACTAGCACCAAATGTCGCCATACTAACTTGTTGAGCCAATGCAGACCATGCCGGATATTGAGCGTTAGCCGCAGCAATACTGGTTGTAGCCTCCTGACTTTGCATCATTTTACTGAATACGGCTTTTTTAACCATCGCCGCTATCCAACTTGCAATAAAATCTGCAATAGTCTTTAAAATAGCTTTACCAATATTTTGAATGGCAGTCATTAAAGAGGTAGTGCCTTGAATAAGACCTGAAATGCCACTCTGCATACTATCTATACCGGCGTTTAAAGCGTCAATTAATAGTTGCTGTCCATTCCAATGAGCATCGATTGCAGCTTGTTTCCACTCCTCCATGAGCTGTTTTTTGGCGTCGTAGTGCTGTTGCTCTGCAATATATTCATCACTCAATGCAGCTTGTAACGCATCGAAATTCTGAGTTCGCATAGCCTCATCGATAGCATATTTCTCGTTTGCCAACTCAGTATGTTGTTGTAAAGCCTTTTTAGCATACTCTTCATGTGCTGCTAACAACTCCTCGTTTTTCATTTTCTCGTAGGAGATTTGTCCGTCAGCACTCATTTCGAATTCAACACCTCGTTGTTTTAACAGATCAATATGATGTTGTTGCTCCATTTTGTCCATTTTCATGAACTTATCGACCATTTCTGCATAACGGTCCTCAATTTCATCTATGGCATTGGCATAGTCATTTGCTAACTGCACGGCAGGAGATACATTCCCTGTACTATCTTTACTAGCAGTTTTAAATGAAAAATCTTGTTGCATATCACGAATGCCAGTTTCAATGGCACGTAGTTTCGCCATTTCCTCTTGCTTAGCTTTGATACGCTTATCAGAATAAACCTCATCAAGTAATTTCAAGTCCTCGTGGTAATTTTCATTAGCGGTTTTTGACTTTTCAAGTTCTTCTCGCTCCTTTTTGTATTGAAGTTCGATTAACTCTACTTGATTGCCTTGCATTTCAAGGAAAGATTGCAAGATTTTTTCGTGGACTTGTTTGGCCTCTTTTGCTAGATCTTCACCCTTGCCACCTTTACCGCCTCCGCCTCCTTTGCCACCGGAGCCACCACCAGAAGTGTCGCCACCTCCACCGCCACCTCCACTAAGGTCGCCACCTCCACCGGATAATCCTGATGTTATTTGACCCATAATGTCGCCGGCAGTATTAACGATACTTTGTGCAGTATCAGCCGAAATAGTGTCTACTTGTTGAATTGCAGTAAATGTGCCACCGAAAAACTTGGCCACCTTATCGCCTACGCTATTAAGTTTAGCGATTAACCAGTTTAATGCCTCAATGATTTTATTTACACCCCAAACGGCAGTATGAACGATAGTCGAGAATACTGAGCTTAGAGTACTACCAAAACCATTGCCAGCTGCAGCCGCAGTTGCGAATACAGTAACTAATGTTAAAAGTACTGAGATCAATAAGCCGACTGGGTTTGCCCTCATAACTAAATTGACAACTTTTTGAGCTGCTGCCATAGCTAGTGCACCACTTCTTGCAGCCATGAATGCAGCTTTTACACCTGCCAAAACCGCAGCCAAGAAAGCTGATGCCGTAGCACTTGCCGCCATTGCAGCACGGAACGCTGCCATAACCACTACATGAGCCCTTGTAGCAGTTGCGGATGCTACTTGTGCGACTTTCAACGCAACCATTTTTACTGTAAGTGCAGCAGTTTGAGTGCTACACAATAACAATGTTGCTTTATATGCTACAAAAGCAGTTGTAACACCTACTACCGCAGCCCTAACTGCTGGCATAGATGATGTAAATATTCCAACAAAACTTGTTATGACATTCTTAATCACACCAATAGTAACGCTTAATCCTGCAAACGCAGCTTTGATAGTAGCTATTGCAACTTGTGCAGCTGCAGCCACTACCTTGAATGAAAATGCCAATTCATTAAGCACACCGGCCAATAAATCAGAACTTGCCATTGAGCCGATTTGCTCCATTACTGGTTGAAATGCGGTGATAAGATCATTCTGTAATTGAGTGCCAATATCTTGGAATGTCAAAGGAATTTCAGCGAACTTAGCATTTGTTTCTTCCGCACTATTAAATAATGCGTTCTTGATAATGTCCGCAGTGATTAAACCTTGCGAGCTCATTTCCTTTAATTGGCCTACAGTTAACCCCATTTCACTCGCAATAGATTGTGCTAACATAGGAGCATTTTCCATAATGGAATGGAATTCGTCGCCTTGTAACTTACCGGCTGCCATAGCTTGTGTTAATTGGTACATAGCGGATGAAGTTTCTTCCACACTAGCACCGGCAATCTTAAATTGCTTATTCAACTGTTCGACGAAATAGATAGCCTCATCATTTGAGCTGAAAGCGTCCTTTGCAAGCATATTCAACTTCGCAACACTATCAGCCATATCGAGGTAACTACCACGAGAACGGTTAGCGGCTTGATATACCTTATCCATAATTTCGGCAGTACTTTGTGTACCGTCATTGATAAGGTTAATACGAGCACGTAATTGGGTTAGTTGGTCGGTGGTTTTAATCGCACTTACGGCCATGTCCTTTAACGCTCTGCCGGCTGCCTCAATACCAATCGCAGCACCTGCAAATGCAGCACCACTTTTGGCTGCATTCATAAGCCCTGGAATTTCGACCCCAAAGACCTTTTGAGCCTTAGCCTTAACATTATCAAGACTATCTGAAATGCTTTTGCCTAGCGACTGTTCGGCTTTCTTTGCCACACGGTCAAGTGCCTGTTCAGCACTATTGGACGAGCCAACAATTTTGACATTTATTTGTGTATCGGCCATAGTCTTATAACTCACCTCCTGCCTGTCTAAATTCTTCTATGAATAACTTTTCTTCAGTTTTGCGTTTAGCGGCAGACATAGGGTGTAATTGTTTCATAATATCTTCGACACGTAACTTTTTATTGCCTGCAATATGTACGTTTGTCATTAGACATGCAAAATACGCCTGTCTGCGGTCCTCTATTTCTGTCCTTAACTCATAACCATCGGCGAGTTTGTAATACTCCATAGGAGACAAATTCATGAATTCCCACGGCTTTAAGTTAAGCGGACCATACGCCATACGCTCTGCCTTAGTTATCCAGACACTAAAAGAGGGGGCTGTGTAGCCCCCCTCTAGTTTTTTGTGTCTGCCTCAGCCTCAACTTCGGAGTGTGCTTGCTCGTCAGCCTCTTCTGGGAATAATGCGTAGTATGCAGCTTTACCAAATACACCGCTACCGATAAGGGCTTGCACAATTAACTGAACAAGGTTGCTATATTGGACTGTACCATCGTCAAAGAGTTCTTGTAATTTGTCTTGATAGTAGATGTAATCACGCTTTTTGCCGTGTTGTTTCATACCTACAACAAAAGCAGTAATAAGCTGATTAAATGTCATTGTGCCACTTTGTACGGCTTTAAAAATAGGTTCACCCCATAGCTGTTCCAATTCGGCAATACGACCAATATTGAAGAAGATAGTTTCGCCAGTAGCGAAGAGATCACAATTAATTTTTTTCATTTTGCACACTCCTAACTATTTTAAATTAAGGTTTTTTCAATTCAGACAAGGGACCGACACCGTTTAAGCTGCCTTTATATGTAGCCACATCATCATGTGGAGTACTTAAGGACAACTCAGTAACGGATGCAGTACCAGTCATGTAAGATTTGTCTGGGTATTCAAACTTGAGGTGAACATATTCACCGTCTAAAAACGCTTTTTCAAGCAATGTCAAACTTTCTTCGTTAGGCATTAACAACGTTTCAAGGTCGATGGACCATTCTTTAAGACCGGCGATTGTAGACTTCCAACCGCCGGAACCTTTGTGAGATGCATCGATGCTATCTGCTTTGCGAGATACATCGCCGGAACGTTGACCACCCAATAAAAGCCATTCTGCATTTGTAGTTTCGTCAGTACCTACATTCAAATAAATAAGATAATTCTTGCCGGCAGTAGGCATTGCAGCCTGTTGCGGTTTATAAAGTTTTTTTGCTGTAGCTGGTTGAGCTGGCATTAGAATATACCTCCGTTAGTTTCTTCTTTTAAATCAATAAGGCGAGCCATAAAGCGATATTGCGTACCTATTAAAGGCCGTACACTGTCATGGTCGCCAGTTTTATTTGTACATACTAAATCTATGATTTGATAGCCATTAGACTGCAATATGCATGCCTCTTCGTCTAATTCACCACATCGTTTACGTAGATCATTAATAATTGCCTCGAACTTATCCTCGAAATTAGCAATAACTTCGTAACCGACTTCCAAATCTGGGTTGTCGTTACGTCCCCAAACCTCGATATATAGTTCTTGTTGCAATTCGGACTGAATGGAATTATCTCCCCTCGTAGTTTCCCCACGAATAACCATAATAACGCCATTCTCGTCAATCTTTGCCGCCTGTGGTCGCATAGCGCCTAGCATGACATTAAATGCAGCACCGCTATTTTCGATAGTAGATTTAATATGTTGCATTAATTCTAGCCACATATTACCCCCTGTATATTTCAACTGTACGATAACGAGCATATTTCTTCGCATCGCCTGTCAAATCTTCCGGAGTAATCTGCTTTTCTAAAATCTTAATGCGTTCATCAAGATATAATAATTTCTTACTATAGAAATCATCTGTCGAACCGTCCCTTGTGTAAGCACCCGGCAACGCATAAGCCTTGTCAAAGCATACAAAACGATATGTATATAGTTGTACTAGCTCATCCGCTAGATAACTTCTAATTACATCGCCTTGTGGAACTCCTAAACGCTTAGCGAATGCATATAATCCTTGCTCGGCACGTTCGACATGTTGTGGCAGTACCTCTTTGCCTAATAGCTCATCGGTGAACTGCATTTCCGTGTAGTCGTATAACATTGAGCCCCCTATAATCGAATTCTAATTTCACGGTCTGTCTTTCCAAGCCAATCACTACCGCTTATATCTTCAAGTGCCATATTCGTAGCCTTTGCGAATGTAGCATATACATCGCCACGTTTACGATTAATAGCGTCATATAGGAATGGATCAGATTTAGTTCCTGGATGGTGAACCTCTTTAGAAAATATAAAACCATTACCGGCCATAGGTGCCCATCGCAAAACGCTTTTTGTCTTAGGACGAATAATGTGAGGTCGTGTACCCTCATGGACAAACACCCCATAAGGTGCAGCCCTATCATCAAGATATACAACCCCAACATTATTACCATTATCAAAGTCGAACCGTGTATCAATGGCACGTTCTAACTGAGATGTCCTTGATACAAAGTTGTGTTTTGCTTGTGCCTCATCTTGCACCATAAAGGTGCTCGTTTTTACGGCCTGTCTCAACCGTCGTTCGAACACCTCAGCAGGTAACATGATTACGCCTCGGCTTTCTTACGGCCACCACGTTTAGGCTTTTCGTCTGTGTCCTCAGTATCGTCAGTTGGTTCTGTGTCCTCCAACTCCTCAACTGCAAAGCCCTCGGACATTAAACGTTCAATATCATAATCTGTTTCTACGTATTGAACTTCATTAAAACGTACAAGTCTTGTCATTTAAAACACCCCTTAATTACGCACCAGTATTAACACGAATTGCAGCAAAGCGGTTTTTAGGGATCCACAAATCGTGGTATTTGCGGTAGTCGATTTTCCATGCATCCGCCTTTTGGTTTAATTCAGGAGTGAACACACGCACTTTGTCTGTTTTAGATACAGCGATAGGTGCACGTTGTGGCATGATGATCCAGTTAATATCTTTTGCAGTTGTATCAGCTTTAAAACCACCTGCTTGTTGGTTTGCTGTTTTACCGTCATTGAATACGTATTGTGTTTTCATACGTGCAGACGGAACACCTAAGATAGGAATGTCGTTGAAAGATTTAACAGTAGTATTTACGGAGCCGTTTTTGAATTCTGCAGCGTTTAAATAGCGATTGAATTTATCTGCATTATTTAAGATAGTACGCAATTTAGTGGACATAATAATAATTAAGCCCTCGTCTTCGCCTACTACGTCTTGAATATCTGTAATTTCGGCCTCTATTTTTTCCAAGATAGTTGTTGCTGTTGGAGTAAAGCCAGTTGTAACTTTGTTTTCTGCAGTTGCTAACGCAGCAATTTTGGAATAACGATAGCTATCAATTTCCGGAATAACTTGTGTACGTTGGAATTCGCCCATTACAGTGCCGGCAGTTGCAACGAAGTTAGTTTCGTTAACGTCCATTGCGTCAAGTTGGAATGTACGACCCCGATCTTGTGTCATTTTGTAAGGGTTAAATTTCAAAGTAACGGAACCTTGATTGAAGCCCTCATCACGGTCATACTTCGCAAGACCTTGCATGCTAATTTCAGGAATATGTACTGTATCACCGCCGTCATATTTAACTTGGCCTGCGTTAGCCTCCATAAAAGCAGATGTTGCACCTGCCAACATTTGAGCGTCAAGTACAGTTTGGAACTGTTGAGAATATTGAAGTGTGTTAATCGCCATTGTTAATGACCTCCATAATTAAATGATTAAAGTTTTACACCGGCTGCTGCTGCGAATTCATTTAAGACGGTATCGCCACCGCTACCTGTGCCACCTTGTCCACTACCGACATTGCCAGTAGCCTTTACTGCCCAGGCTTTGCCTTGTAGCCATTCATTGGTACGGTCTTGGATAGTTCCGACTGTGCCGTCCTCTTTTAAATAGCCATAAGTGCCATCGTCTTGTACCTTGATGTCATTAGCAACCAATCTTGCAAACTCTTGCGGATCTACCGCATTTGCCTTAGTAAAGGCATCAAGTGTCTGTGCCATAATCTCAGATTGAATACGCTTTGTTTCAGCCTCTTTTGCCTTAGTTTCAGCAAGTTCGAACTTTTCACTCATAGCTTTTAATTGCTTTTCAAGTGCTTTATATTCTGGAGAATTAGAACCAGTATTGGCCCCTGCCGACTGCTCCAATTCGGTAACACGATTAGTTAACGTATCACGTTCACCGGTTAATTCCGTGATTTGTTGTTGTAGCTTTTCACGTGTTGTCTTAGCCTCATTATTAAGACGAGACGTCTCCCCCTTAATAGCGGTGATAAGATCTTGACCGTTCTCCAACTGTTCGAGTGCTTGATAAACTTCTGCGATGTTCATGTTGTAACCTCCGTATATAACATGAGAAAACTATATGTAATAGGCCTCCGCCTAATTACACCAATAAAAATACGCCCAATCATCACACATGAAAGGGCGTAAACAAAAAGCACATACAATTATGTATGTGCTTAAAATTTATATTGTTTTCTAATTTCGTCTAACTCAGCTTGTAATTCTTCGCTTATCTCCATTGAAGTATCTGGATCTCTATTAATCGGTTCATCTTTATATTGACTATCATCAATAATCATCATCGGAACTTTATTTTTCTTCATATTCGAACACCCCCTCTTTAACTAAAAATTTAATAACCTCAGCCATTGCTTTTGCTGTAGTGTTATATTTCTTGAGTTTATTATACATAGTATCTGTATACTTTACAACCTCTTGAACGTTAACATTTCTGTTAATATTTTTGATTTGATATACATTCCCTAAACTGTCCACCAATACGGCACTATGTACACATTTATTTGTTAAATAGTTTTTTATGTCAGTAACAGAAAAAGTAATATTTTTAGGGTGATTGTGTATTACTACATATCGATTTGTAGGCGTTTTATCATTGTTAGGATAATAAACGCCTACATTGTTAGAGCCTATTTTTCCTATATTTTCTTTACCAACTTTTTTAGTTGCTAGATCAATCATTATGCCACGTTCTCGATTATAACCGTTTGCAGCATTTAAGCATGCTATACATTCTGAATATATTAGTCTAGTTATATTTTTTGAATAGCCTAATTCGTTATATTTATCACGATACGCCTTATTGTTTATAACTTTTGTGTCAATAATATAATCAGAATTTATACTGCTACCCTTTGGAGGGTGTAGTTTTACAGTATTTTTAGGCATTTCTTGCGACATAACAGGAGCCCTTACGTTGAAAGTATTAGACGTCCAACCTCTCACAAAGTTTTGCCAATTTCCTTTGCCACTCAATACAGTATTTCGACCATTTACTCCTAGTAATACTTCTTGATGTTTCTTAGATAAAGATTTGATATATTCTAGCCCTGACTGTTCTAGGGTATTATGTCTTTTATTAACATCAATATCGAGCTCAGTCATAGGCTTAATATGACACATACAATGCGGATGTGCTGGCAGTCTAGGGAACTTATTCTTTGGATAAACCCCTTTGCCAAGTCCGTATAGATCAGCATTCGCATAAAAGTCGCATATGTCATACCGAGGATGTCTACTTGATAACTTCCATTGAAAAGCGACAATATCATCATCGTCAAGAAATCTATTCATCTGTCCGTCAGCGTAAGCCCTTGCATTCTCTGTTCGTGCTATACGCTCAGCATGATAACGTGCTTTTTCTTGCGTGGCACTATAAATTGCCTTTTGCAATCTAACTTCGTTGCCATCTTCAACGGCTGCAGCTACTTCATTATATGCAGCCCTAACATAAGGAGTATCGAGCCTTGCTATTTTCCCCTTAACGCTACGTAATAACTCACGTTCTTTACGCTTAGCCTCTGGAGTAGCCTCACCACTTATATTTATATCGGATAACTTACTTAAAAACTTAGGTATACTGGCCTCCGGAATTATACCACCTTTACCATATCCATCGAATATTGATTTTGCTAACCCTTTTACAGTTTTATTTGTTTTTAATGCCTGCTTAATTATATCAGCTACTTCATTTCGTATAGTACTTGAACGTCTATATAAGCGTTTAGAAAGTGTAAGATCATCACTCGCCCAACTTTCAGACATAGCCTGTGAGATGCTGTTAGCGGAGTATGGAATATCATCACCATATCCTGCCATAAAAGTATTGACTAATTCTGCTTGTAAGGTAGCTTTCATCATATCCATTATAGGATATTTTGCATAAGCATTTCTAACGGCCTCATTAGGTTTAAGCCCAAGTGCTAACTGTGCTTTGACTTCTTGCTCAAAACTATCTATCGCCTTGTTTATCTCCTGTTGCGTTCTCATCTTCCGCACCGCCCTCTACTTTATCATTATTGTCATGATATGTTTCATCTTGCTCCTGCCGTTGAACACTTTCTTCAATTTCAGCAACAATTTCATCGAACGTTTCAGGCTCAATATTAGGCATGTAGCTGTCTAATACCTTTTTACCTGTTTCAACTTTAAGAGTATTGCTGCCTAGGCCAAGATCTAACACGGCTTGAGATTGTGCAAGGCTATCTGTAATATCATTAATTTTGAATTCACGAGGATAGTCGCACTTATAATTAACATTCGTATTTGTCCATAGTTCAAACAATTCAATGATGTCATTTTCCGCACTTTCACATTGTACTGAGAAATCTGCCAAGCGTTGGTTTGTACGTTCGAAATCCCATTGCTTAGCAACGCCACTTTTGGCCTCTTGTACACCTATTACTGAATTAATACCAGATAGGCGATACATATCATCGACGAGCATTTTAATTACGCTCATGATAATCTCTGCCGGCCCTCTATCCGGAGCAATAAAAGCCGGTGCATGACTACTTTCCGCAGGGTACATCAATACATTATTTGTACCTAGCGTAATATCATCAACACCCTGTCCGTTATCCGGTAGTGTTAACGTACTAAAGGTCTGCATATTAAGTATTTGAGTTAATAGCGAACACAGATGATACACTTGATGATTTGTCCTAGCGATAGCCAAGTATTCTGGCGGAGGTAGAATATCAATCTTACGAGAAGAACGACCAAACCATTGAATGATAGGAACCTTACCAAGATTATGTTCACCAGTAGCAATGATTTTTTGCTCTTCGTTCTTTAATGTCCACGATGTCCGTGTCCATTCGTGGTACTGGGTTTTAGCTTGTCCCTCATCATCAAAGACTGTAGTTGTATAAGCAAAAAATTCAAGTTCGCCAATGTCATTTGTAAGCCATTTATATACGCTTTTTGGCTCAATAGCGACAAAATAAGGCAGCTGCCTATTACCTATTTGGTCGGCAACTGTTTCACCTATTTCGGATACGTTATCGACCAACACATACATAACGCCATACATTTTTGCTTGCGTGGCGTTATAACGCATAAACTCTTGAAGTGTAGTGCCTAATCGGTCTACATCATTAAGAAATGTTTCAATTAACTCGCTTTGGTTATAATCACGGGAAATAGTATCTTTGAATATCGGATCTACACACGCGTTAATGATAGGTGCAGTATGATTTAAAAAGTAAGATAAATGCTGTCTGAAAGCATAGTTTTTAGCGTCCTCACGTGGATGTTGTTTTAATGCACCACCAGCTGCAAACATACCTGTACCATAATAGGCGTCATGCAGTAGCTCATATTCTTCATTACGAGCATTTGTTAATATTGCCATATAATAAGCCTCCTAATAAATATCAACTTTGCCGGTTTTAACCACAGCAAATTTCTCAAATGCGTACCTCATAGCATCCATTAAATGGTTATTATCATCTTCAGGCTTGCCTGTATACTTACCAAATCTATCCTTCTCCCATTGATACTGGCTAATCTCAGTAAGGAAATTAACACATCTAGGGTGTACTATAATTTCATAGTCCTGGATGCGCTGCACACCATTCAGAATACTATCCGCACCTTTTTTAGATGCTCGAGTTCGAGTCAATCCAAATTCTCTCAACTCTGTTATACTTTTAGGCTCGGCACAATCAGCAATGATAGCTTCTTTTGCATATCCCAAACGTTGTACTCGTTCAGCTATTGCTCTATTAGTAAGAGCTCGTTCATAGAGTTCATCAAATACATATAGTCGACGTTCTGCAGCATCAACGACACCACAAAATAGAGCTGTTGGGTCTGTAGTATAGCCAAAATCCAAGCCAAATATGGCTTTTACCCCTGGTAACTTGCGTACTTCATCAATACTGAAATCTTGTTCTTTCCAGTTTTCGTATACAAGACCATCAACTACCCCCCACTCGCCCAAGCCGGCCACTTTATACCGCTTAGGGTTCTTTTTCATTTCCTCAAACAGTATCAAGTCAGATTCACTCAGGAACTCGTTACACAGGTAATTCGTAGTCATGGCTAGCACGTTTTCACTAGGCTCATCGAAGAAGCGTTTCTTTAGCCAGTGCCTATCGGACCACGGGTTAAAAGTTAAGACTACCTGGTGATACAGCCCCTTGGGCAACTGACCACGAATAGATTCATCCAGTCTGTTGAAGGCATCTTCACTCATAATCTCGTAAGCTTCTTCAATCCATAGCCTACATAGCGCCCCAACTTCAACAGTAATGGACGTTACCTTTAAAGGATCATCGAGACCGCGAAATAGAATCTTCTGTCCTGTTGGAATATATGTTATTTCAAGTGGCGATACGGAACATTTGAAGTACCGCTCTACCTTTAACTGGCGCATAGCCCATTTGAGTTGCGCGAAACAACTATCTCGCAAAGTCCGTTCTGTCTTACGAACGACTAGCCAGTTTATACAAGGGTTCTCCATTATCTCCATAATAACTTTTAGAGACTGTGTAGAAGACTTCTTACTGGCACGACTGCCCTTGACTACTTTATAACGACCTTTGAACCGCCAAAAAGCACCGTATCCCTTGCCTACGATATCAGGCAAGTACACTCTGTTAGTCTGCAATATCGTCACCACCTACGATGAGTACAGGCTTAATATCGATAGTTGTATCACCGCTAAGTATTCTATGCCTTTTCGCCATGAGCTCCAGGGCTTTCAGCCTCGACTTCTCGTCAGGCGGTTTATCGATAATTCGAGCTTCAGAACATCCTTCTCCTGTGCCCTCGATTACTACTTGCTTTTCATTTGAGAGCCCCAGGGCAATTCGTGTTAACTCATACTCGACCTGCTGAGCCGTCATGATATTTTCGTTAAAGTAGGCGTCACGGAGCTCAGCAACCCTTGCTTTGACGTCATCATTAGTCATCAGCCGACTGCCTTGCATCTTAGCTGTTTTTTCTGAGTAACCAGTTCGAATAGCGGCCTGTTTCGCATTCATATCCTTGATATACTCGTGACAAAACTTTTCATGTCGTTTGTTTTTTAATGCAGCCACTATCTCACCTCCTAGCTACTTTAAAACACCTTTATTTTGCTTATATTTACCGCATTCCTTATGAACCTTTGCTGTTTTTGTCTTTACTAACGAATGTGATGGTGTATACGATTTACACATATGGTCTATATGAATTCCATTAGCCTTGCACCAACCTTTCACATTATTAAGACACCGTCTCTTTTCACAATACACATCGGTCAATCGCATTCACCTCACTTACTCAAATTTGTATGCAAAAAGACCACCTAACCGTATAGATTAAGTGGTCTTTCGCTTTAGTGTTCTAGGTATTCACTGTGTCGTTGAGAGAGAGTAATTGTTTCCCTATTAACTCACACTATCATTATAAACTGTCAAGAAGGACAGGTCTAGGACAGTTTTGGGACAATTTTCAGGCTAGCTTTGTGTTAAGTCCAATAACACCCCAGAGCAATACAGATAACTCTTCAATTCCTCTAGCGATGTAACGTTTGATGGTACGAACATCTGGCTTTTCAGGAAATGATTCTGCAATCTCTTCTAAGGTTTCTCCATCAATATAATACCTGCGCATGCATTCGCAATATTTGAATTGCTTGCCGCTACACTTCTCAGCATAGATATCGAGCATGTTATTTACATGTCGCATCATCAATGCTGTTTTTTCTTTAGATTTAACAATCGCATTCACTTTCACAATGCTTTTATCGTCAAACATATCAATCAACAGTTCATTGAGCCATATATCCTCGGCTTGTGTCGAATCCGAGATAGCATTGTCTACATATGACTGTAATTGACTATAATGCTTTAATAGCTTGATCGTATTGTGTCGAAGTTTACGACCTAACTGTGCATTTTCTTGCTTGGCTAATTCATAGTAGGTTTTAGTAGCCACCTCAGTAGCCAACCTAGTAATTTTTTCAATTTCACATTCATTCAAATGCATCTCCCCCTTTATGCTTTATTTTAGTCCGTATTGTTTTATTCCAGCTTCATGAAGATTTACTCATTAACGCATTAAAACGTCCTTATACATATGAAATTTTAATTTTTATGGCCATTGATGACTATAGGAATATACTCATATGTTCTGTGATATGTACAACCACAAAATCATCGTCGTCATTTACAACCTCATCAGCCATAGTCCCGATGAATTTCCTGTTATCGTTTTCTAGTACACCAGCTAATTGCAATCCGTCCAAAATAAACTTCTTGGCAAAAGCCACATTGTCAGGATCATGCCTGGTCGATGAGTGCCATTCAAATAACAGGTCTACTTTCCCCTTAACCGATTCTATCTGTTGTGACACACATTGTGCTTTGACTTGCTCGGTGCATTTCTTTTTCATAGCGGCGGCTGCTATAGTAGAACCACGCTCACAGTCAATATACTCATTTAACGTTGGGAACCGGTTATGAGTTTTCTTTCTAAACCTAAATTGACATCGTAGGAGAATCTTCATCGGTGTGATTCTCCATTAAATATAGCCTCTTCATATTCTCCACGTAAGCGGTCGTATATTCTTTGACTATAATTTTCTTCAGTCCAGGTCTCGCTAT
>PPYF01437730.1_pt1 | contig 22895 bp, 18 predicted proteins | sample 1559871 | NCBI WGS metagenome assembly PPYF01 (sample SAMN08240021, study PRJNA423297) | Human gut metagenome, whole genome shotgun sequencing project.
TTGTCGGTTCTTACCGAACCTCTCTCAACAGTGCGTGAATTATTATATCACATTCATTTTCGTTTGTCAACACTTTTTTCAAAGTTTTTAAAAAGTTTTTTGAAATCTCTTTCATTACTTTTAAAAGCTTTTTTCTGTGTTTTCAAACCTTTCTGTTGTTTGTGCTTTCCTCAAGCGACTTTGATATTATATCACTCCTTTTTACAAATTGCAACCCCTTTTTTCAATTTTTTTCAAAAAATTTTAAATAATTTTTACTTTATCCTTATAAACTCAATATATAGTGTTTACATATATGGAATATACTATTTTTAGTCTGAAATAATACTCTCTTACATATATATCTAATAAAATCAAGTATCACGATTATTTAATTGAAAACTGATTTAATTTCAAAAATTACTTTTATCTTTAATAGTATATATGTAATCTTAGGATAAAGTCTTATATTGATAAATAACTGTATTACAGGCAATTACTTATTTCAACTGTATAGTTTATATATCAGACAGACTTCGTACAAACTCAATATATTTCTTATGTGCTATATGGTAATAGTGCACAAAGCAACTCAAATCAATTTATATTGATTACACAAATTTTGTAAAAATTGTATAATTCATTTGATTTTTTAAAAAATTATGATATTATATATATGTATAGAGTAAGTAATACAAGTTACTTTTCCATACATTTCTTTGCACCGGAGGTTATGATATGAGCTGCAATAACATTATTACAATTACAAGACAGTACGGTTCAGGCGGTCACAACATAGGAAAGGCTCTTTCAGAACGCCTTGGCATTCCATTCTATGATAAGGAGCTTATATCTTTAGCAGCCAAAGAGAGCGGAATTAGTCCTGAAGTATTTGAAAATGTTGATGAGAAGGCTACAAACAGCCTTTTGTACTCTCTTTCATTAGGACTTTATAATTACGGTAACGGTTTTTCATCTATGGGTGATTTACCTGTTAATGACAAGCTCTACATTTTACAGCACAAGATTATCAAGCAGCTTGCCAATGAAGGCCCATGCGTATTCGTTGGCAGATGTGCGGATTATGTTTTGAAGGATCACCAAAACCTCGTTAAGATTTATATCTATGCTGACATTGATGTAAGAACTAAGAGAGCAGTCGAAAGACAAAGTATTGATCCCGCTCGTGCAAAGCAGGCAGTATTAAAAGCAGACAAAAACAGAGCAAACTACTACAGTTTCTATTCAGGAAAAAAGTGGGGCTTGGCAGATAACTATGATTTGTGCATTAACAGTACAGCTCTTTCTACCGAGCAGGCAGTTGACATTATTTGTGAATACTTAAATATTATTAACAAGTAATCCTGTATAATTCCTGCACTTCCTGAATATAATGGTATTGTTTACTATAATATAGGAGGTGTTTTTATGAGAATTATTGTAATGGATATTGATGATTTTATCTTTGGCAATGAAGAATGGCATCAGAGCGAAAGATAACCGTACTTTGTAAAATTGTAAATCGTGAATACGAATAAGATAAAAGTGATGGCTGAAATCAACCATCACTTTTTTGTTTGCCCCTTAAACGATACGAGGGCGTGCCATAATTATATCTATGATAAAAACGGAGATTTTATTCCCCGTTGCTGATAAATGAAAGCGGGTCTGCAAATTGTCTGTCAATCTTAACGGCAACATGAATATGATTTTTGTCGTGTACTTCACAAGGAACTGCACCTATTACACCGATTTTCTGTCCGTTTTCTACCGAATCGCCTTCTTTTACGGTTATTCCGTTTAATCCGCTGTAAATAACTACGGCATTATCGGTTGCAATCTCTACCGTTTTTCCGTACAGTTTATCCTCGTCAACCTTTATTACCGCACCGCCTGTCATTGCGGTTACTTCATCGCCTATCTCACCCGCAAAATCCACTCCGAGATGCGATTTCCATACATTAAGACTTTTATAATACACTGTTTTCTCGCTGTATTCTCTTATAATGTTTTTCTGATTTAGCGGATAACTTAGAGTTAAATCGGTTGAAAGCATAGTTTGTAAGGCATTTCTTGTTGTGTCCTGCTCGGTAGGTTCGGTGTAAGGGGGAATTGTAACCGATATTGTAGGAACAGTTATTTCATTTGCAACTTTAGGAAATGTAGTTTCCTCTGCAATCTCCGTTATACCTGTCACCTGATTATTTACCTCCACTGCCGTGGTGGTGGGTTGCTCCGTAGGCTCTTTTGCTCCCGATATAGTATTATATGTTGAATACACTGCCATAGTTACGGCTATTAAGCAGATAGAAAGCGCAGTATAGAATCCTGCCTTTTCATATCTGCTCTTTTTCTTTCTGCTGTTATTTTCGCTCATAAATAGCACCTCCGTTGTTATTATTGGCTCTGCTGTAATAAATATACAATTATATAAAAATATTTTATTGTATAAGTCTGCTACAACATTGAATTTACTTGATTTTTTTGCTGAAATTTGGTACTATTAAAGAGTATTTGTGTTTAATAACAAAATAGAGGAGGAAAATATGAGTACAGCAAATATAATAGTTTTATGCTCCTTTGCGGCATATATGGTCATTATGATAATTATTGGCTTTGTATCGTCTAAGGGCACAAAGAACAACGAGGACTATTTCCTCGGCGGACGAAATCTTGGCGGCTGGACCGCTGCACTCTCTGCACAGGCTTCCGATATGAGCGGTTGGCTTCTTATGGGACTTCCGGGTTCGGTTTACCTTGCGGGAACAGGTGAGGTATGGATAGCAGTCGGACTTTTGATCGGTACTATACTCAACTGGTACATTGTTTCGGCACGATTAAGAAAATATACAATCGTTGCAGGAAACTCACTTACAATTCCGAGCTTTTTCCAGAACCGTTACCGTGACGATAAGGGCGTAATAAAAATGGTATCTGCCATTATTATTGCAATATTCTTCACAGTATATACAGCCTCGGCATTCAGTTCGGGCGCAAAGCTTTTCGCTACACTTTTCGGCAACTCTGAAAACTACAACACTGTATATACAATCGGTCTTATAGTTGCTGTAATTGTAATTCTTGTTTATACATTTCTCGGCGGATTTAAGGCTGTTTGCTACACTGACTTTATACAGGGACTTTTAATGCTTGTTGCCATTATGGCGGTTCCGATAATCGCTTATGTAGCTCTTACATATAACAACAGTTTCTCACAGTCACTTATCGACAGCGGTGTAACAAACCCGGATAATTACCTTAACTTCTTTAAAAATGATGACGGTTCAAATGTTTCTGCCGTTTCCATTATTTCTAACCTTGCATGGGGACTCGGTTACTTTGGTATGCCACACATTCTTATAAGATTTATGGCGGTAAAAAGTGACTCTGAAATCAAAAAGTCAAGAAAAATTGCTATCGTATGGGTTATCATTTCACTTGCCGCATCTTGCCTTATCGGACTTGTTGCAAGAGGTTACCTTATCGAAAATCTTGACGCTACAGCAAGCGAAACAGTATTCATCAGACTTATTCAGCAGATCTTCTCCGATAACGGAATAATGATATTCATCGGCGGTATATTCCTTTGCGGTATTCTTGCCGCTATTATGTCAACAGCCGACAGCCAGCTCCTTGTTACCGCATCTGCCGTATCAGAGGATATTTACAAAGGCGTTAAGAAAAACGCTACAGAGAAAAGTGCTCTTAACATCGGTAAGGTTGCGGTAGTTGTTGTTGCAATTATCGGATTTGTAATTGCCATTAATCCTAACTCAAGTATTATGGGACTTGTTTCTGACGCATGGGCAGGTTTTGGCTCTGCTTTCGGTCCGGTTGTACTTCTTGCGTTATTCTGGAAACGCTCAACACTTGCAGGTGCAATCAGCGGTATGGCAACAGGCGCACTTACAGTTATTGTATGGGACTATTTACCGCTCGTAAACGGTGTAACTCTTTACAAAGCAACAAATCTTTATTCTCTTGTTTTAGGTTTTGCGCTTGCGCTTATCGTAAATATTATAGTTTCTCTTATAGCAAAGAAACCTTCAAAAGAAATTCAGGACGAGTTTGATTCAATCAAAAGCATTGAAATTTAAGATACAAAAACAGGTTGTCGCAATTAAGCGGCAACCTGTTTTTTGTTGATATTCAGTTGTTAAAGAATTTTATTACAAATTCACTGCCTTTATTAAGTTCAGACGATACACTTATGTATCCGCCTTGCTTTTCAATAATTGTCTTTGCAAGTGAAAGTCCTATACCCACACTGTCATCACTTGAGTTTTTGCCCTTATAAAATCGTTCAAATATATGAGGCAAATCTTCTTTTGTAATACCGCTGCCGTTATCCTTTATGCTGATTTTTGTATAAAGTTTATTTTGGTCAGCGGTTATTTTTATATTTCCGTTCTGTGAATGTTCAATGCAGTTCTTAATTATATTCGTAACAGCCTCGCAAAGCCATTTTTTATCGCAGTTAAGTTTGTATGTGTCGTCACACAATGTTTCTACACTTACATTGCAAATTTCAGCCATTACTGCCGTATTTTTAATACATTCATCAATAATGCTTTTTACATCGACATCTGCGTATTTAAATCTGATTGCCTCTGCATCAAGTTTTGAAAATGTAAGCAGGCTTTGCACCAAGAATGAAACAGTGCTTGTATTATGCTTTATGTCGCTTAAAAATTCATGCCTTATTTCAAGCGGCATATCGTCATCGTCAAGAATATTATCAACCATTACAATTATTGATGTAAGCGGAGTTTTAAGCTGATGTGATATATCCGACAATGATTTTTGCAGGTTTTCCTTGTCTTTCCTTGAATTTTCCGCCTGCTCTCTGAATTTTACGGTTGTACGGTAAATCTGATTATCAAGCAGAGAAAGCTCGTCCTCGTTGTTCTCGTCAATCTGCAATGAATAATCGCCAAGGTTAATGCGTTCAATCCGCTTTGCAATATCCATAGTCTGTTTCTTTTGAATTTTTAAATACCCTAAAAACAGAACCGCAAAAGCAAGTCCAAATGCTATACAAACAGATACCGAAAGAATCACATATTTGTATGAGCCTTGATTACTGTACGAAACCCAATCCTTCTCGGGGTAAATTCCGTACTTATTTAAAAATTTCGAATTATCCGTATATTCGGTTTTATTATTAAGTATTTCGGCTACTTCTTTTTCGCTGACATCAGGGTATTTTTCAAGCAGTATATTTACAAGCTGATTTATGGTATCGTTACTTGTTTTTCTTATATTCTCAAGACCGATAAAAGTAAAAACAGCCGATATTACACAAAATACAATTGTTACCGCAAGACCCGCACATACAAACTTTTGAGCATTTTTCATTCGCTGACCTCCGCAACCTGATACCCCATTCCCTTTACCGTTTTTATTATATCCGCATCAAGTTTTTTGCGTACTCTTTTTATGTACACAGTAAGAGTATTGTCATTTACAAAGTTTCCGGATACATCCCATATTTTTTCAAATATCAGTTCTCGTGTTACCACTTTACCTGCATTTTGCATTAACAGCGACAATAATTTATATTCAAGTGCGGTAAGTTCAAGCTGTTTTCCGTTTTCAAACACCGCCGATTTATCCAAATCAAGCGTAACGCCCGATACTGTAATTATGTTCTTTTTACTGTTTTTATTCGCCACTCGCTTTATGCGTGCAATAAGTTCTCTTGTAGAAAAAGGCTTTGTTATGTAATCGTCCGCACCAAGTTCAAGTCCGTTTACTACACTGTCTTCATCATCAACAGCGGTAAGAAAAATTACAGGCAAATCGGAATATCTGCGAATTTTTTTAAACAAATCAAAGCCGTTTCCGTCGGGAAGCATTATATCAAGCACTGCTACATCATAATTAAAAGGTGCTTTTCGTACAGCCTCGTCTAAACTAAGACAGTATTCACAACTGTATCCGTTCTGTGCAAATGCATACTCAAGTCCTTTTATTATGCTTTTGTTATCCTCAACAAGCAGTATCTTCATACTAACACTTCCCTTCTTTTGTGATTATATCACCCTGTAAGCCGATATGTCAAATATTATCGTTGCGTATGGTTTCAATTATATTCTGTTTATTCACTTTGCTGATAGAAATTTTCATAATAAGCCATACAACAAAGAATACGAACACTATGCTTATGAGTACAGCCATAGTCGGGAATGAATAGTCAAGCATAATGGTATTTCCCGTAGCCTTAAATATAGCATAACCTCCGAGCAATCCGAGCGGAACACCGATAAGCAAGGATTTTAAACCGTAGAACAAACTTTCAAGTCTTATCATTCTGTTAAATTCTTTCTTTGTCATACCGATAGACTTGAGCATCGCAAATTCCTTACTGCGCAAACGCATATTGGTATTGATTGTGTTAAATACATTTGTTATACCGATAAGTGAAATTACAATAATAAAACCGTAAGCAAAGATTTCAATAATAAGCACAATGGCATTCATCTGTTCTTTTTGCTCGTTAATATTAAAAACATCAAGATTTTCTATATCAAGATTATTTATATATTCTACCGTATTTACAGGGTCAGCCGAATCAATAACAATGACTCCTGTTGTATGGTCATTATCCTCGGCAAACAGCTTTTTAAAATAATCCTCACTTACAAGCACACTTCCCTCATTTAGGGTACTCATAATACTTGAAACTATAGACCCCGGCACTTCCTTATTAATTGTATCATATATAACAAGGTCAACAGACTTATAATCATCCGGATTATATACAAAATCAGGATCTGTTTTCTGAATTTCTTTAATATCATCCTCAGTATATGACGGGGTTCCGTTAGGATACAACTTTACAACAGTGTTCATAGGCAAGTCAAATTCCTTACCCTTGATAAGAATATTATCCGAATTGTAGTATTTAAAATCATTCGTAATAAGTGCTTTATCCTTGACATCATCATAATTATATCCAAGTGCGGTTACATACTCCTTAAAGCTCTTATTATCCACACCAAACACATACGCTAAATCGCCGCCCGATAACTCTGCCGCTTTGGCATCCTCCGTATAATAATCGGTAAGCCCCACTATATTGCCATAATAATTTTCACAGGCTTTTATGCTTGAATTTATATCCGTATCAGCAATGATTCTTTTGTAAACATTTTCGTATTCATCATATGACAGCTTATCGTTTGCATGTACAGTAATATTGTAAGAAATATCCTTAAAGTGATCACCTGCAATTTTTAATCCGTACTCAATAAAGGTGGAAATTGAAATAAACATTGCAACTGTTATAATAATAGAAATTACAGTAGTGCGGTACTTCTTTTTACTGCGTTTAAGGTTTTTATAGGCAATTTCTCCGCCCACACCAAACAGCTTTTTAATAAATTTCGGTGATTTATAGCTTTTCTTTTTATTAATCTTAATATCATTGTTGCCTCTGATTGCGGTAATCGGAGCAATTCTTGAGGCTCTGAAAGCCGATGAAAGCGTAGAAAACAGAATAATAACCGCTGACATTACAGCAGAAATAACCGCTACCCACCATGGAACAGCATAAACAAATGAGATTCCGTTCAGCATATTTTCGAGCAATGCGTTCAAAATTACCACAAGCAGCGCAATTACACCTACGCCAAGCAAAATGCCTGCCGGAATACCGATTATGCCAAGCACAAAGCCCTCAAAAAGCACATTATGCCTTATCTGCTTTGATGTAGCACCGATTGAAGCAAGCATACCGTACAACTTTGTTTTTTCGGTAATTGAAATTGCAAAGCTGTTGCGGATAACAAAAATACTTGAAATTGCAATAATTACAATAATTATTACAGCTAATGATAAAAGCATTCTCATATACTCGTCACTTAGCGCAAAGCCTTTGTATCTCAGCAAATCTTTGTTTATACTCGCCTCATAAAAATCGCCGTTTTCAAGATAAACTTCAAAATCATTTTTTAAACTCTCAAAATCGTCACCCGTTAAATTTAAAATCTCACCGCTCGTTGTAATATAATCTTTTTCACCGTCTGATGTAAAACTTATAAACAAATCATTTATATCGGCATTTTCTTCAGCTAAAGTGAAAGCGGAACTGCTCGCAGAATTGCTGTCTGCCGCAAAATATGATGAAGAAACCTTATTAAACACACCTACAACAGTGTAAGTCTTTTTATGAGTATCGACAAGTTTTTCCAAACCATTTTCGTCAATAAAATATTCGGTATCGTTTAACGGTATTTCCGCACCCGATACATAAACTCTTTTGCCCAAGTCAAGTGTAATTGTATCGCCTATTTTAAATTCCGCTCTGCTGTTCTCAATTACACTCTGCGAAAGCACAAGTTCGTTTCCGTTTTGCGGAAGTCTGCCCTCTTTAAGTGTAACATTAAAGCAGTCTGTAAATGATTTTTCGTTAAATGCAACCACATTTATGTACGGCTTTGTGTCAAATTTCGCCTGCGGCAGATATGCGCAACCGAGATTTTGTTTTATATAAATGTCCTTTACATTTCTGTTTGCCTGCGCATTGTCAATAATTTTTTTGTTTGCTCCTTTTACAAATAAATCATAATTACCCGTAATATTAATATGTAAGTTTACCATTGTCTGTTGTGCGCTTGCCGCCATACCGGCAACAACCATAATCAAAGCGCACGAAAGCATAATACCGATAATCGTAACAATCGTACGGCTTTTATTCAACTTTAAATTTTTAACAGTAAGTTTATTCAGTATCTTCAAGCCTTACGCCTCCCTTAAAATTTTGCCGTCCTGAATTGTAATAATTCTGTCGGCTTCCTTTGCAATTTCAAGGTTATGCGTAATCATAATAATTGTCTGATTAAAATCACGATTAGACATTTTAAGAATACTCATAATTTCTTCTGTGGATTTTGAATCAAGATTACCCGTAGGTTCGTCAGCAAGCAAAATAGCCGGATTATTTATTAAAGCTCTTGCAATCGAGGTTCTCTGTTGCTGACCGCCCGAAAGCTCGTTTGGCAGATGATTTCTTCTTTCAAAAAGTCCGAAAGACTTTAAAATCAAATCCATTCTCTCTTTGTCGGGTCTGTTACCGTCAAGGTCACACGGAAGAGAGATATTTTCTTCCACCGTAAGAATCGGAATAAGATTATAGAACTGATAAACAATGCCAATCTGTCTGCGTCTGAAAATAGCAAGTTTATCATTATTCATATTATTTATTTCGTTTCCGTCTATATAAATTTTGCCGCTTGTCGGTCTGTCAACACCGCCGAGCAAATGCAAAAGCGTTGATTTTCCGCTGCCGCTTGCGCCTACTATAGCAACAAATTCGCCCTTATTTACAGACAAAGAAATATTGTCAACCGCATTTACAATATTATCTCCCTCTCCGTAGGTTTTTACAAGATTTTCAACTTTGAGTATTTCCATAATAATTCCTCCAAATTTATTTTACAGGTTTATTATAAATACTCATAATGACGCTAAAGTGACTGCTAAATAATTTTTTTGTTTTTACAAAGCAATTTGCATATACCGCTTATCGGAATACACAAAAGAATCCAGAGCATACTGTAAAACGGGCAGATCTGTCCTTTAAAATTCAAGGTGCAGTTACTGTAATCCCAAACATTGAGCTTGCACTTTACATTTACAATAAAACCGCATATGCCCTCCATAAATGTAATAATCGCTCCGCCGATAAGGCACTTACTGCGCAGGCAAAGTTTCGGGAACTTTTTATATACTCTGAAAATAGCAAGGAAACAGCTCCCACCCGTAACCGCCATAGTCCAGTGCGTTTTTCTCCGCCACAATATTTCAAGCAAAGCATAAGCAACTCCGCCGATTGAAAACAGGATACAATCACATTTTAATCTCTTTAACAAAAAAATCACCGTTTTTATTATGTCCAAAAACGGTGATTTAAATTCTGATTATTAAATTTCCAAATTTTCTACTATGTTTTTTAATTCTTCTAACGAATATAAACAATTAATTGCCGAGAGCATAGCGTTTGTAGTGAGATATGACGGAATTCCTAAATTTTTTAAAAGTGCTTTCCTCAGCTTTTCCGAATTTTCTCTGCCCGTAAGTCCGAGCCGATATAAATCGGATTTTGTAATCTCTCCGCTTTGAGCCTGACTTTCTTCTCCTATGATTGTTGCACCGCTTTTGCGGATAGCGTCAATAATCACTTCGTCGCTCACACCCTCAACACCAAGAAAGCCCTCTTTTGAACCGTGCGCCTTACGCTTTTCCTTGCCGTTTATCTGCGGTATGTAGCAATGTTTTATCTTGCTTTTATCAACCGCACCACGCAAAAAATTTCTTATAACAAAACCTGCGGAATCGCTGTCAGTAAATACAAGTATTCCCCTCGTCTGTGCTATTTTTCGGATAAGCGTTTGTTTTTCTTTATCCGAAAACACACGGAAACCGTTTGTTTCGATAATCGTTGTGTCTACAAGATTTTTCAATTTTATTTTGTCATATCTGCCCTCAACTATTATTGCCTCTTTTATTTTAAGCAATTAAACTCTTCCCCTCTCAGCGGTCAGCAAAAGCTGTGCAATCAGTTTTTCAAAGAACACTCTGTCATTTACCGAAACACTTTTAAATTCGGTTTCCGCCTGCAAAAGCAAACTAAGCGATTTTCTTAAAGCCTGCGTAGAAACTCGCTTTGTTGCCCTTCTTGCATTATCAAGTACAAACGCTCTGTTTTTATAATTAAACTTACTCGCAACCTCCGTTTTTTGTACGCCGCTTTCATCAGCAACTCTGATTCTGTATGCGTCTATAAAAGCCTGCGATAAAATAAAAAGCATATCCGCCGTCTTTTCCTGCTGATAAAATAAGGTGTCAAGCGTATTAAAGGCTTTTTGTGCATTGCCGTTAAGCACAGCGTCCGAAAGCGCAAAAATCTTTGATTCAAGTGTAACCGTCGCAAGTTTTTCTATGTCTTCGTCAGAGATTTCCTCTCCCTTTGCATATGCGGAAATTTTATCTATCTCATTTTTCAGCATATTAAGGTCACGACCGCAAAGCGAAATAAGTTGTGTGGCATTTACCTGTGAAATGAATTTTCCGTTTGCATTCGCCCATTTTGCAATAAACTTAACAAGCTCGTTTTGAGTAAGAGTATTGAACTCGCAAACGATTCCGTTTTTATCGGCATATTTTTTTAATGCAGGCAAAACGGTTTTATTTTTAACAGGTTTTACAGACGGCAAAGAAACTATAAATACGCAACCGTCAGGCACTGCCTTGTATATATCTGCAAACCTTGCGTTATCATTTGCATTAAATTCATCGAAAGCCGCATCGCTTACGAGAACACAGTTAAATTCACTCATAAACGGAACTATTTGTACAGAGGCGGCAAGCTCGTCAAAATTAATGCTGTCACCAAATGAATGAAAATTAAACTCTGACGGTGTCTTACCTGCTACAGCCGTAACAAGCTTATCGGTATATTTTTTTACATACATTTGCTCTTCGCCGTAAATCAAATACACCTTTGCAAAATTTCTTTCTTTTATATGCTTGTCCATCTGTTTATCTGTTAGTACAGCCATATTTCCTCCGTCAATCAATAACAATCTGCAGATTTTTGTCCCGTACAAAAATCATATCTTCGCAATCTTTTGCGTTTGCATCGTCGGTATTCGTAATAATTCTTTTACCGCAAATATCTTGCAAATTATCTCCGTCTTTATCGGTAATTATGTAATCTGCTTTTCTGTGTTTTTCCAAAATATCTTCTGCCTTGCAATTACCGTCAAGTAACAAAACAGTGGTGCTTTCGGTGCTGATATACTGGTACACACCGCTTTCCGTGCTTACTGCTTCATCTTTGGTTTCCGAATTTAAATTAAGCGTAAAACTTTTATTTACAGTAAAATATTTTACATTACCGTTATCTTCATTCTCACCTTTACTATCATATATCAAAACATCCGATTCGTCAAATTTTGTTTGGAAAATATCGGCATAAAGCAAACTTCCGTCCGAATCCGAAGGCACAATCAAAAAATCAAGCAAAGTCGTATCTTCCATAATATCAGACACGGCATAATATACATTTGTTGCTTCACCGCCGCAACTGACAACCGAGCAATTTTTTCCACGCTTTACCGTAACCGTATTTCCTCCCGTTGCGTAAATATTAATGACGGTTGTATTTACATCAATTACGGAGTAAACCGCAAAACCGAGTGCAAGAACACACAGCGAAATAACAGCGCTCTTAACGGCATAGTTTGCTTTGTTTTTAACAAAATATCCGACAATCACCATAACCGCAATAAGAGCAAGCCAAATGTAAAAATACGGTTTTCGTGCGTTTACCGAAGAAAACGGAATATCCGAAAATGTGCCGACAATAAAAATTACATACTTACTTAACTGCTCACATACAAAGGTAAGCGGATAAGCAATAATACTTACAATTCCAAAGCCGTAAAGAATCACCGCAAGCAACGCACAAGCTACAAGTACGCTTACCGCAGGCGAAAGTATAATGGAAAGCAAGATTGAAAATACCGATACTTTACCAAACATCAACACTGAAATCGGCATTGTCCATACAGCGGCAGAAACGGAAACCGCAAATAAGTTTACTGTAAATTCAACGGGCTTTTTAAGTCTTTTCAATTTTGCAAATTTGCCCATTATATAAACTGAAATTTTTCTTGCCCACAATATTATTCCAAGCGTTGCGGTAAAAGATAAAAGCATACCCACATCGGCAACAGCTGTAGGATTGGGTACGGTGAGAATTAAAGCCGCAATTCCGAGCGAATTGAGCGAATCGCCTTTGCGCATAAACATTTTTCCCGAATACACTACGGCAAGCATTACTCCCGCTCTTACAACAGACGGTGCAAATCCTGTTACCGCCATAAATGAAAATGCGCACATAAGCATTATCATCGAACGCAAAACTCTGTTTTTTATAATTTTCTTGATACACAAAAATACAAAACTGCTGATTATGGCAAGATGCATACCCGACACAACTATCAAAAAACTTACGCCGCAACGGGTAAAATCGTTCTGAATTTCTTGCGATAAAGCGGTTTTTTCTCCCAATAAAACCGCTCTGCACAGTGATGCGCAATCCTGCGACATATTTTGTTCAAAACTGTCCGCAAAATTTTCTCTTATCTTTACAGCTTGATAATACAGAGGCTTGTCATCGGTCTTTTTTACAATATAAGCAAAGTTTTTATTAACAGATGCCTGTAAAAACGCACCGTCAGCAATCATCTGACTTTTAGTACATTCTTTTAATGGCAAAACACAGCTTATTCTGTCAAATTCTTCAACATTTAATTCATTAATTGTTGAAAGACAGATTTTCAGTTTTTCGATTTTTCCGTTTATACTATCGGTTTCAATTAAATATCTGTAAGTATCGTACTGCACCGTGGGTTGCTCAAGTACAGTTGCCGTCACATATATTTCTCTTTCGGAATATTTGTCTACAATCGGCTGTTTAACAAATATATTATATCCGCTGAAAATCGTACTTGCAAATGCTGCTGTCAAACAAAAGCCAAGCACCGTATGCCGTAAATTTCTATTTTTAAGTATAAAGAGCGAAACAATCGTTCCGATAAAACACACAGCGGTTAATATTGCCGCTGCTAAATCCGACTCTAAATAAAAAAGCGCCGCTTGCACAGAAAGATAAGTAATACCAATCAATGCAAACGGTCGTTTCATAAAATTCAATCCTTATTTATCAGTTTTATTTAAAAAACAGCGGCAATTCCTCAAGATAAATAATATCTTTTCTGCCTCTTGCGTCACCTTCGGCAAGCACAGCCGCTTTACCTACTATATTTCCGCCGGCCTTAGTAACAAGCTCTTCAATTGCCTCAAGGCTCTGACCTGTTGAAACAACATCATCAACAATCAAAACTCTTTTGTCCTTAATAAAGTTTGCGTCACCCTCGCCAAGATAAAGCTTTTGCTCATTCTCGGTTGTGATTGACTTAACATTTACTTCAATAGGGTTTCTCATATAAACCTTAATGCCTTTACGGGCAACAACATAATTTTTGCAGCCCTGTCTTGCCATTTCATAGCAAAGAGGAATACCTTTTGCCTCTGCCGTAACAACAACATCGTGTTCAGGGCAAATCTTTAACAGTTCTTTAGCAGATGCTTCGGTAATTTCAACATCGCCAAACATAATAAATGCCGCAATGTCAAGCTTATCACTTACAGGAAAAAGCTCAAGCTCACGCTCGTGACCTGCAATAGTAATTTTGTATGTACCCATCGTACTCACCTCTTAAGCCATATTTTCAGCAAGTTTTTTGCCGCCGAGTAAATGGAAGTGCAAGTGCTTTACTGACTGACAGCCATCCTCACCGCAGTTATTAACAATACGATAGCCGTTCTCAAGACCAAGTGATTTTGCAATCTCCGGAATTTTTGAGAATATGTAACCGACTATCTCACAGTTATCGGCAGTAATTTCATCAGCACAGCAGATATGCTGTTTCGGAACAATAAGAGTGTGAACAGGTGCTTGTGGATTTAAGTCCTTGAATGCAAGGATTTTATCATCCTCATAAACCTTTGTAGACGGAATAGAACCGTCAACTATTTTACAAAAAATACAGTCAGACATAATATTCGACCTTTCAATAAAATTATCCGTCATTATTTTACAACTTTTGCAAAAGTCCGTCAAGAGTTTGTCTTTTTCTTTGCGGTAATTTTCTTTTCTTCGCCACGCATAAGTCTTTTGATGTTATCCTTATGCTTAACAATAACAAATATACCGATAATCAATGCCGCAACCGTTGACAAGATAACATAGCCTAAAGAATATCCGTTCGGATAATCAAACAAGAATGTTGCAAGGAAAGTAAATGGGCCGTAAAGTGCAGCCGCTGTTATGCTCGAAAGTGAAATGATTTTTGAACAAGCAAAAACAATAAGGAAAGCTGCGATAACCGCAATAAATACTCTCCAATCCTCGCTTGCTATAAGAGCGGCAGCGGTTACAACACCTTTACCGCCTTTAAAGTGGAAATAAACAGGATACGAATGTCCGAGTATTGCAAAAATACCGGCTATATACTTGCCGCAGTTGCCAAATTCATTTGAAAGAATCTGACTGTCTGCAGGAATAGTCGAGAAAATCAACCAGCCGATAATAACTGCAACCACACACTTAAGTGCGTCACATACGATTGTAAAAATTGCAGGCACTTTTCCTACGGAACGAAGAACATTTGTAAATCCTGCATTACCGCTGCCCATTTCACGAATGTCTTTCTTACCGCCCGTTACAATCTTTGTAACTATAACGGCTGTATTCACACTGCCTAAAAGATAAGCTATAACGGCAGTAATTATAATTCTCCAACAATTATACGCTAAAAACGATAAATAAAAATTCATTACTTTTCGCCACGCTCCCTGATAATAATTCTGATTGGTGTGCCCTCAAGTCCGAATGCCTCTCTGATTCTGTTTTCAAGATAGCGCTGATAAGAAAAGTGGAATAATTGAGCGTTATTACAGAAGAAAATAAATGTCGGCGGCTTAACCGATGCCTGGGTAACATAAAAAATCTTTAATCTCTTGCCTTTATCCGACGGTGGCTGAACTCTTGTTGTAGCCTGTGCAAGCAATTCATTGAGCATGCCTGTTGTAATTCTTCTTGCAGACTGCTCCGCACAGCTTACAATAAATTCAAACAACCTGTCAATACGCTGACCTGTCTTTGCAGAAATAAATACCTTAGGAGCATAAGACATAAATGCAAAGTCTGTATCAAGTTTTTTCCTGAACTCCTGCATTGTCTTGTCGTTTTTCTCAATTGCATCCCATTTATTTACCGCAAGAATACAAGCCTTGCCTGCCTCGTGAGCAAGTCCTGCTACCTTTGTATCCTGCTCGGTAACGCCTGCCTCTGCGTCAATCATAATAACGCATACATCACTGCGTTCAATAGCCATCTTTGCTCTGATAATACTGTACTTTTCAATATCATCATAAATTTTATTCTGACGACGAAGTCCTGCTGTATCGGTAAAGTTAAATTTACCGTACTTATTTTCAATCATTGTGTCAATGGTATCTCTTGTAGTACCCGCAATGTCAGAAACTATGCATCGCTCCTCGTTCGTAATTTTATTAATGAGCGATGATTTACCTGCATTTGGCTTGCCTATAACAGCCACATTAATTACTGTGCCGTCATCCTCGCTGTCCTCTGTAAAATCAAGGTGTTCAAACACATTGTCAAGCAAATCGCCCGTGCCGTGTCCGTGAACAGATGAAACCTGAATAGGATCTCCGAGTCCGAGATTATAGAATTCATAAAATTCAGGAGTCGGTTCTCCGATTCCGTCACATTTATTTACACAAAGCACAATCGGCTTGTTTGATTTCATAAGCATCTGCGCAATATCCATATCTGTGGCAACCATACCTGTTTTGCCGTCCGTAACAAGGATAATTACATTTGCGGTATCAATGGCAAGTTGTGCCTGTCTGCGCATCTGCGACAAAATAATATCGTCGGATTTTGGTTCAATACCGCCTGTGTCAATTATAAACGCTTTTTTGCCGAGCCATTCAACCTCGCCGTAAATACGGTCACGGGTAACACCCGGTGTATCATCGACTATTGAAAGTCTTTGACCGATAAGTTTATTAAAAAGTGTAGATTTACCGACATTCGGTCTGCCTACAATCGCAATTACAGGTTTATTCATTCTTCTATCATTCCTTTACCGTGGTAACTTCTCTTACAAGTTCGTCACCGTTGTTATTTACAATTCCAAGAGAAATATTAAGCTCACGCTCAACATCTTCAACCGAAACATCATCAAGGAAAATGTCATTTTCAAATCTAAGCATAGATGACGGAATAAAAAGTTTGTCGCCAAGGTCTTTGTCTTTCAGCTGGTCAATCAAGTCACCGCCTGTGACCAAACCCGACACATTAACTCCTCCGCCAAAAAAGTTATTTTTAATTGCAACAACATTTATCTCTATATTCGGAAATTTTGTTGCAATAATCTTCATCATATCTCTCAAATAAGGTGCAACAGCCTCACCGCATGCCATAGTCACCTTATAATTCAATGCATCATTGTACTCGCTGTCCTCCACAGCAAACTCAATTTCTTCTTTAAGACAGGCAATCATACCAATACCGTCTTCTACGGCGGGAAAGCCCTCATAAAAATCAGGATCGGGAATCGGTCTGTTAGCCTTTATATAAAATTCATCGCCGGCATAAAAAATTCTTCTGCCGTACTTTTTAACACATTCATCACCGAATTTTTCGATTATATCAAGCGTCTGTGCGGCAGTTTCTTGATTGTATTCCGTAAGCGGATATAATCCTTGACGGTATTTTGTAAGTCCTACAGGCACGACAGCGGTCATATTAACTCCAAGTTTTTCAAGATCGGTAAAAGTACGGAGAAGTTCATCACCGTCATTTATACCGGGGCAAGCAACAATCTGACAGTTAAGACTGATTCCTGCCTTTGCAAAACTTTCAAGATGTCTTAACGCATCACCTGCAAAACGGTTATGCATCATCTTACAGCGCAGCTGTGGATTCGTAGTGTGAACCGACACATTTATCGGGCTGATGTGCATTTTTATGATTCTGTCAATTTCGTGCTGTGTAAGGTTTGTGAGCGTAATGTAATTACCAAACAAAAATGAAAGTCTGCTGTCATCGTCTTTAAAATAAAGTGATTCACGCATGCCTTTAGGCAATTGGTCTATAAAACAGAAAATACACTTATTACGGCAACTCTTTTGCTCGTCCATCAGATAAGTTTCAAACTCAAGACCGATTTCCTCGTATTCACTTTTCACAATACGCACTGTTCTGATTTCGCCGTTTTTATCTTTAATCTCGAGTGTCAAATCTCTGTTTACCTGATAAAAGCGGTAATCAAGGACATCTTCGATTATATTTCCGTTAATACTAAGCAGAATTTCACCGCTTTTAATTTTTGCTCTGTCTGCGTGACTGTTAGCAGTCACACCAAATATATTTACAGCCACGAACTCACCTCACACTTATTTTACACAAAAATCACGAAAAATTCAAGGTATCAGAGCAAAACAAAAGGGCGTACAGAATTCTGCCGCCCATAATGTTTGTACCGTAATTAGTTCTCGTTAGCTTTTACGATTACCTGTCTGCCGTTATACATACCGCAGTTGCCGCAAGCTCTGTGAGCTGCCTTGTACTCACCGCAGTTAGGGCAAATTACAAGTGTTGGAGCGTTGAGCTTCCAAACTGTTGAACGTCTTGAACTCTTTCTTGCGTGTGAAGTTTTTCTCTTTGGTACTGCCATTACAAAGACCTCCTTACAATAACATATATCAATCCATAAGTTGTTTAAGAATCTCGAGCCTTGGGTCAACCTGCTTTTTATCGCAATCACATTCACCCTCATTAAGATTATGACCGCACTGACTGCACAGTCCTTTACAATCTTCTTTACAGAGGTTTTTCTGCGGAAGCGACAACAGCACATCAGAAATAACCGTTTCATCAAGGTCGAGTACAAAATCAGGTGTTTCAATATAGTCGTCGTTGCCGTCAGTTTCAAGAGTACGGGCAAGCTTATGAGTAAACTTGTACTTCATCTTCCTTGTAAATTCTTCTCCACATCTGTCGCAGCTGCGAACATAGTCAAAGCTGACAAGCAAAGTAAGGTCAACAAGTGATGCCCTGTTTCCTGCTGTTGCGGTAATATCAAGCGGTGTTTTGAATGGAAAAACGCCGTCAATGTCAATATTGCTTATATCCAGCTTATAGCTGATTGTTTTTTCTTCGCCTTCATTTTGAAAGACACTTTTAAGTTCAAAAAGCATAATTGCACCTCTTGACCGCATAAACGCATATTAAAACGCTATTGATTATTATACAAAAGTATTTGCGCTTTGTCAACCGATATTTACGATAAATTCTTCATAAATACGCTATTTTTTTAATTTTTTTCAAAATTATTATTTATAGGAATTATAAGTAAAATTCATTGTCAATGCACAAAATACAAGTTATAAATTTAAGTAAATATCAGACATATTAAAATGAGTTTATAGGGTATTTTTCTGTTCTAAATTTTGGTTAAACTTGATAAATTTGGTTTGGCGGAGTGTCGGTCGGGCATTGAAATTTAGCTAACGCTAAATTATCCTTTCAAAGGCAAAAAAGTTTACTCAATTTTTTCAAAAATTGCGGGTTTGGGCAGCGCCCATAAAAATCTTCCGATATAAAGATTTACCAAACGCAAACAGCCACGCTGTTTGCGTGCTTGCACATAGTTTGAAAAACAGGCTACAGCATTTTATAAAAGAAATAATTAACTTTTCATTATATATCGAATGGCTTTTTTGTTGCTATCGCATTTAAGGGCATTCGCCGTTGCGTTCAAGCCGCCAAACAGGGAACTGTTTGGCTATCGTAAGATTGCGTAAGCGGAAAGTATTTGTGGGCTTTGCCCACACCCACAACCTTTGAAAAGGTTGATCAAACTTTTATAATTATTTGGTAAAACATTTTACTAAACCATAATTTACACAATTTTTCTGAAATTTATTCTTAATCATAATATCAAAAATGGGCTGACCTGTCAGGTCAGCCCAAAGAAATCTAAATTATTACTAATTAAGATTAGAGCATCTCTCTCTTGCGAATGACGAACATTACGCCTGTAGCAGAAACAAGAAGAGTAAGAATTACAACTGCGAGTGTAGCGTCACCTGTCTTAACTGTGCCGTTATCATTGTTAGTTGTTTTGTTGCCGTTGTTAGCTGTATCAGCTGTGCCCGGCTTAACTGTTGCGCCTGTCGATGATGTAGCATCTTCAGTTGCAGGAGCTATTGTTGTTTCAGAAGCCTTAGTTGTCTCAGTAGCCTTTGTTGTTTCAGTAGCCTTAGTTGTCTCAGTTGCCTTTGTTGTTTCAGTAGCCTTTGTTGTTTCAGTAGCCTTTGTTGTCTCAGGAACTGTTGGCGCTACATATGTTGACTCTGTAAGAGTTGTATTAGCAACCTTAAGAACTGAAGGATCCTTAATTTCAGAATCAACTACGAACGAGTTCATTGTTGAAGCATCAACCTGCATTTTGTCGGGGTCAAGCTCGCCTGTTGTAAGAACTCTTACGTCAAGGTCGATAGTTGTTTCAACATTTTCAGGCTCACCGATTACATCAAATGTAACCTGTATAAATGGCTTCTTAGAGTCGATTGCGTAAAGACCAAGGTCAGAAGCGTTAGAATTGATTTTTCCCGGAAGGCTTGTATTAAAAACAAAGCCGCTTGGAATCTGTGGCATAATGGCGAGTTTCTTGCCTGTAGCATCAAGGTTTGACTTGTTGTTATACTCAAGAACAGTGTTATCAAATTTTAAGTACCACTCAAGGTTTACGAGATCTCTGTCTGTGCCAAGGTAGTAAGTAACTGTAACCTGCTTTGTTGAGTTATCATACACAGCCTTAGCATCTGAGAAGACGTTTGACTTAGCATTTACTGTAAGAGCAGGCTTTGAAACTGGAGCAGGAGCTGTTGTAGCTTCCTCTGAAGCTGTTGTTTCAACTGCCTCTGTTGTAGCTACAGTTGAGTCAGGCTCTGTTGGTGTTGGTTTAACACCGTCCTCTTTATCCTTAAGTGCCTTTTCAAATGACATATACTCTGTGTTGTAAACAGCGCCGTCACCCTTTACAGGTGTGTAACCATATTCGCCGTTACCATAGTAGTAGTACCACTGACCACGGCATGTAAGCTTCTGGTTGAGTGGGTTCTCTTCAATTCTGTTTTCATCAATAACATAAATCATGTTATTAAAATTTCTGATACCTTCCGGATAAAGCTCGTTACTAGGATCGTCTTCATCAGTTTTAGGCCAGTAACCCCAAGCCTCTTCACCATCATCGTCTACACATGTAACATCTGATGTCTGAGCAGCCTTTGTGTACTGAGGAGCCGTTGGATCATCACCGCCGTCAACATAGTTGTTGAAGATGAGCTTAGGAACATCCGTTGGAACATCAATACAGAAAATGTTTTCGTTCTCAGTTTCTTTAACCTTATACATATCCTGCCATGTTTCGCAAGCATCTGTGCCTTCCCACCAGTATGCACCTGTTGATGTTGTGAACTCATTTTCCCATCTCTGTGGCATATAGAAATAATATCTATATGTTTCAGTTCCCTCTGAAGGAACATAGTTACCATCGCTGTCTGTGTCAGCTGAAACGCTAACTGCTGCAACTGCTACCATTGAAGCAGAAAGAGCCATAGCCAACATAAGACTAATGATTTTCTTGGACATTAGAAATTTCCTCCTATAAAAATATGTTTCCGATATACTCGGTATGACAATTATATAATAATTTGCTCAAAAAATCAAGGCTTTTTCAAAAAAACAGGTCGATTATAGGGTGTAATAATAACCAAAAATCAGTTACAATTTTTAAACAATTTTTAAACAATTTTTAATTTTGCAATAAACAGTCAAAACTGTTCGTCACTTTAAGTCATATCGTTGTCAATATTGTCACTATCAGTATTCAAACCGTTTTTCGTATTTTCTTTATGTCTGAAATACATAACTCCGCCGATTGCTCCGCCTATCAGCAGCAAGCCGCAAACGATTACAATCGTTGTAACCGATGCACCCGAACCCGATTTCTGCACATCAACATATTGCGTATTGCCTTGGTTATTTTGCGGCATCATTGTTGTTTTTTCGCCGATTACAGCTTTATGGTCCGTTTTTTCATCTGTATTATCATTTCCTTTACCGTCTATATAATTAATAAAATTTCCCTGGTAAGTATTTATATATTTTTCCGCTTCTTCAACAATCGGTGTTTTTTCTGAAACAACAGTTTTTCCGTCTGACTTAATATCATAGGTTATGGTATATGCAGTAAGAGTATTCATATCGCTGTCATACATTTCTTTAATAAAATATGTAACATTAGTATTTCCGGATTTTTTAACCTTAAAATTCATAGATACAAGCTGTGTACGGGATGAAAAGCTTGCATAATTTGATATATCAGAGAAATTAAAAGTCATATATCCGTCAAGATTTCCATTATAAATCACACCGTTCAAATTATCAAAATTAATAGAATCAGTGTCAATTTCAAGGTAATCTGTATCATAAAAAACATATGCCTGCATACCCATTACATCTTTTGATGCATCAGCAATATACATTGAATATGTAAATGTGTCCCCCACAGCAACAGAAGCAGCATCGTTAATTTTCACTTCTTCCGCCGCATTTGCATTTAGAGGTACAGCGCAAAGCATCATAAGTGCAGAACAACAAGCTAACGTAGTTTTAATTTTTTTAAACATAAAATCAATTCCTTATATATAATATATTTATTATATAATATTATAAACAAAATTTCAACGAACTTATATAAAATTTAATTTGAATTTTATGTGATAATTTTAAAAAAGAAATAAATCTATGTTGAGTTATATTTTAAACATAAGATAAACACCATAAATTGTGGTTTAGCAGAGTGTCGGTCGTGCATTGAAATTTAGCTAACGCTAAATTATCCTCCCAAAAGTAAAAAAGTTTACTCAATTTTTTCAAAAATTGCGGGTTGTGGCAGCGCCCATAAAAATCTTCCGATATAACAATTTATCAGGCGCAAACAGCCACGCTGTTTGCGTGCTAAAACCAAGTTTGTTAAAACAGGCGACAGCCATTAAAAAAGCCTATATTTTTTAATGAAATAACGAATTTCTTTTCTTATTGCTATCGCTTTTTAAGGCTAACGCCGTTGTGTTCAAGCCGCCAAACAGCGAGCTGTTTGGCTATCGTCAGATTGCATAAACGGAAAGTATTTGTGGGCTTTGCCCACACCCACGACCTTTGAAAAGGTCGACCAAAC
>PPYF01016974.1_pt1 | contig 22879 bp, 18 predicted proteins | sample 1559871 | NCBI WGS metagenome assembly PPYF01 (sample SAMN08240021, study PRJNA423297) | Human gut metagenome, whole genome shotgun sequencing project.
CAGCTGCGTGAGCAGGAGCTGACGGCAAAGATGAACCTGTCGGAAGCAGTTGCCGCGGCGGAGCGTGAGCGCGACGAGGCACGTGCCAAGCTGACGAGCGAGCTGGCAGTGCGCGATTCGCGCGAGGAGCAGGCCAAGGCGGCACACGAGCTCGAGCTTGCGCAGGCCAAGCGCGCGAGCGATGAGCTGATTCGCTACAAGGATGAGGAGATTGAGCGCCTTAAGGACATGAAGGTCCGTCTGTCCACCAAGATGGTGGGCGAGTCGCTCGAGCAGCACTGCGAGACCGAGTTTAATCGTCTGCGCATGACGGCGTTTCCCAACGCGTACTTTGAGAAAGATAACGATGCGTCCGAGGGTACCAAGGGCGACTTTATCTTCCGCGAGTGCGACGCGAGCGGCAACGAGGTCATTTCGATTATGTTCGAGATGAAAAACGAGAACGACGAGACCGCGACCAAGCACAAGAACGAGGACTTCTTTAAGAAACTCGATCACGATCGTCGCCAGAAGGGCTGTGAGTACGCGGTGCTCTGCACGCTGCTCGAGCCCGAGAGCGAGCTTTACAATGCCGGCATCGTGGACGTGAGTTATCGCTATGAGAAGATGTACGTGATTCGCCCGCAGTTTTTCATTCCCATGATTACGCTCCTTCGCAACGCCGCCATGGGTTCGCTTCGCTATAAGCAGGAGCTGGCGGAGTACAAGCAGCAGAACATCGATGTGACGAATTTCGAAGCCAAGATGGAAAAGTTCAAGGACGGCTTCTCGCGCAACTACAACTTGGCGAGCAAGCAGTTCGAGTCGGCAATCAAGGAGATCGACGCCGCAATTAAGCAGCTCGAGAAGACCAAGGATGACCTGCGTCGCAGTACCGAGAATCTGCGTCTGGCCCACAACAAGGCCGATGAGCTTACCATTCGTAAGCTCACCTGGGGCAACAAGACCATGAAGGCGGCGTTTGACGAGGCACGCGAGGGTGCAACAGACGCGGGCGATGAGCCAGCCGAGGCGGATTCGTATGAGGTCGAGGATGCCGAGTAAGGCATAGCGTATAGTGCAAAAGCGGGGCCGCTGGCGATGTTGCCAGCGGCCCCGCTTCGTTTCGTTCCAGTATGTGCGGCTAGTCTTTAAGCAAGTCCTCGATAAAGCCGACGCGGTAGTTTTTGAAGATGACCTCGCCGCCGTCTTGCGTGGCGTCCAGATCGACATCGCCCATGATGCCAAAGTCGTGGTCGCCATCCTCGTCGGCAAAGATCTGGTGCACGTGCCATACGTGCGCGGTCTTCTCGTCGGACTCATCGATGGAAAACATTGCGGCACTGCGGGCATCTCCGTCGGTGAGGATTTCCTCGTGCTGCTCGTGGTAAGCGTCGAGTGCTTTTTGCCAGCGGATCTCGCTCATGCCCCAGTCATCGTCGAGTTCGCCCAGGTCGCGAACGTGCTCGCGAGCGGCAAGGGTCACGCGGCGGAAGAGCGCGTTGCGCACCAACAGCGTGCAGCCGCGGCGGTCCGCCACGACCTCGTCGATGCCCTGCGGCGGCGCGGCGTCGAGGGCTGCCAGGTTGCCTGCGTTCTCCCACTCGTCCACCAGGCTCGAGTCTACCGAGCGCACCACAAAGCCCAGCCATAAGATAATGTCGCGCAGGCGCTCGTCGCGCTTCTCGATGGGCACGGTGCGGTCGAGTGAACGGTAGGCCTCTGCCAGGTAGCGCAGCAAAATGCCCTCGGAGCGGGCGATGCCGAGCTTTTGAATGTAGCCCTTAAAATCGCTCGCGCTTTCCAGCATATCGCGCAGAACGCTCTTGGGAGAGAGCTGGTAGTCGTTTGCCCAGGGTACTTCCTGGCAGTACTTGTCAAAAGCGGCGTCGAGCAAATCCTCGAGCGGCTTTTCGTACGTGACGTCCTGAATGCGTTCCAGGCGCTCCTCATACTCGATGCCGTCGGCCTTCATCTCGGCCATCGCGCGATCGCGTGCGGCGCGCTCCTGTGCGCGCAGCACCTGCTTGGGATCCTCGAGCGTTGCCTCGACCATCGAGATCAGATCCATGGTATAGGTCTCGCTTTCGGGGTCGAGCAGCTCCAACGCGGCAAGCAAGAACGGCGAGAGCGGCTGATCGAGCGCGAAGTCCTCGGGCAGATCGACCGTCAGCGCATAGTCGATGTCTGGTGCGGCGTCAGCCGGGGCGTCAGGCGCGGGCGGCACCTCGGTGCGAACGACGACGCCGGAATCGATGAGCGTGGCGAAGATTTCGTCGGCGCGAACCTCGAGCTTAGCCTTTTCCTCGGGAGTCTGCAGGCTCGTCTCGATGAGGTCGTGTACGCGGGCTCGGGCATCGCCGCCCTGCTCGACCACGCTAATCACCATGGAGTGCGTGATGCGCAGGCGCGGCTTGAGCGTCTCGGGCTGCGTCTCGATCAGACGCTCAAAGGTCTGCTTGTTCCAGGTGACAAAGCCCTCGGGGGCCTTTTTCTTTTTAATCTTACGGAGTTTTTTGGGGTCGTCGCCAGCCTTGGCCATAAGCTTGGCATTCTCGATCTCATGCTCGGGTGCCTCGGCGATTACCATGCCCTCGGTGTCGAAGCCCGAGCGGCCGGCGCGACCGGCAATCTGATGGAACTCGCGGGCGCGCAGGCGACGCATCTTGTAGCCATCGAACTTGGTGAGCGCGGTGAGCACCACGGTGTGGATGGGCACGTTGATGCCGACGCCGAGCGTATCGGTGCCGCAGATGACGGGCAGTAGGCCCTGCTGCGCTAAGCGCTCGACCAGCAGACGATAGCGCGGCAACATGCCAGCATGGTGCACGCCGACGCCGCATCCAAGCAAGCGCTTGAGAATCTTGCCAAAAGCCGTCGAGAAACTCGTGCCCTTGGCCGCTTCCTTAATAGCCTCGCGCTGCTCCTTGCTGGCAATGCCAAAGTTGGCGAGGGATTGCGCCGTCGCAAGGGCGGCATCCTGGCTAAAGTGCACGATATAGAGCGGGGCCTCGCCGCGGCGCATGGCGAGCTCGACCGTGCCCTCGAGCGAGGTCGTCACATAGTCGTAGCTCAGCGGCACGGGACGCGGGGCATCGACAACCAAGTCGCAAGCAGCGCCGGTGTGCTCCTCGAGAGAGGCGGCGATGGCAGTGACATCGCCGAGCGTGGCACTCATGAGCATGAACTGCGTGTGGGGCAGGGTGAGCAGCGGCACCTGCCATGCCCAGCCGCGGTCGGGGTCGGCAAAGTAGTGGAACTCATCCATGGCGACGCAGCCAACATCGGCATCTTCGCCCTCGCGCAGTGCATCGTTGGCAAGGATCTCTGCCGTGCAACAGATGACGGGCGCTTTGGTGTTGATATGCGTGTCGCCGGTGATCATGCCTACGTTATCGCGGCCGAGCACCTGTACCAGGTCAAAAAACTTTTCACTGACCAGGGCCTTGATGGGCGCCGTGTAATAGCAGCGCTTGCCCTGTGCCATGCCCATAAAGAGCATGCCCAGCGCGACAAGCGACTTGCCCGATCCGGTTGGCGTGCCCAAAATGACGTGATCGCCGGCGGCTAGGTCCATGAGGGCCTCTTCTTGGTGATCCCACAGTTCAATGCCGCGATCGCTCGTCCATTCAAAGAAGCGTTCGAAGGATTGATCGGGCGTGAGCCATGGTTCGGGCTCACTGCCATCCTCGGGCTCCCACCAGGTGGGGGAGAGCGCGCCGAGCGAACCGAACTCGGCTTCGGTTCCCGTGCCGCCCGAGAATGAACTGGCGGCGCCGGCGCCGGAGACAGTGCCGGCGGCGGTATCTGTCGTGGTCTGTGCCATGTGGTTGCTTTCTCTCGCGATTGTCCGCCAACTATTATGGCGTAGCGGCGGCGTGGGGTGCCAGCGCGCGAGAAAATGCAGGAAATGGGCGTTCTGCCCAGCTGTTTAGTGTAGTCGCTAGCTAAGTGAGTAGACTTTTTGCGATATTGCGAGCACATGGCTTTTGCGCAAGGGTTCTACCTGCGGTTTTATGTTTCGCTATGCGGGCTGTGCTTGGCTATTGCAAAATAGTCTACTCACTTAGGTTTGAGGGCCGTTCGCTGGCACCTATTTGCGCTTGTTTGCCAACGCCGCGACCATCAGGAGCCCCTAGGACTCTTGCGGTAGACGCTTCTTGCCCTTGCGGGCACGGTTTCTAAAGTTCTCGACGGCCTCTTCCATGCCCAGAGGCACATAGGCGAGCTCATCGAGGTTATCGGGCAGGTAGCAGGCTAGGCTTTGCTCCTGCGCGCGGCCCGCCGCGAGCTGTTCATCGCTGGGCTGCGCGCCGGGTGTGGCGCAAATGCCATAGACGGCGGCACCCATCTCGCGCGTGCGGCACTCGTACTCGGTCTCGGGATGCTCGGGATGGTCGCGGCGTGCGTCGTCACTTGCCCAAAGCGTGTCGTAGCCTGCCGCGGCAAACTGCCCCAGGGCGTAGTCGCGCAATGGCTTGCTGTCGGTTCGCAGCGTGACGGTGGCGCCGGCTGCAAAGAGCGGGCGGTAGAGCATCAGATGGTCCATATGGACGAGTCGTTTTTTGGCGTACTTGGCCTTGGGCTGCGGCGTGGGAAAGTTGATGGTGATGGCGTCGAGTTCGCCTGCGGCAAACAGCTGTGGCAGCGATGCGGCGCCTCGGGGCAGGACGAGTGCGTTGGTCAGTTCCTGCTCGCAGATTTTCTGCGCGGCATAGGCGATGCAGATGGGCTCTTGGTCCATGCCAATAAAGAGCGTGTTTGGCTCGTGGACCGCGCGCTCTACAAGGTACGTTCCCTTGCCACAGCCAAGATCCAGGTGAAGGCGTTCGAGGGGCTTGCTGCCTGCGGGCGCACACGCTTCGCGCCAATCTCCGGCATATGCTTCGGGGTTCGTCTCGATCGCATCGGCGTAGCGCTCCAGACGCTCTTCGAGCACAAAGTTCTTAGGCGTGCGAACGTGGACGGCTCCCATGAGGCTCCTTAGTCATAAGTATGGAACGCATAGCTGCGCATTCCGTCAATGGGTTGAAAAAGGGTGGGCATAGTTTGCCCGAAAGATACGGTGCGGCTCGGCGGCGAGTCGTCGGTGCCTACAGACGCTTGAGAATCACATAGCGGTTGAGCTCGCCGCTGCGGCCGTCGGCATGGAAACGTTCAAGCTCACGCACGGGGACCTCGCCGCTCTTGTAGAACGTGCGCACGCCGCGTACCAGGTCGGTGATCTGCTGATCGTCAAAGTGATGGCAATAGCGGTAGGCGTGGCGGTCGTTTTGCCAGCCAATGAGGTGGTCGCCGGCTTCAAACTGCGCGGAATCGTAACCCTCAAACGGCGGGGTGAGTTCGGCGCGGGCTTCGGCTCGAACGGCCTTGCGCGCCATGCGCTCGTCGTTCATAAACTCCCAAAAGCTGATGGCGATGATGCCGCCCGGGCGCGTCTGCCGCACCAGGGCGTCGAGCACGCGTACGCGGTACTCGCACGACGGCACGTGGTGCATAAAGCCAAAGCAGACCGAGATGTCGGCGAGCGGGGCGCCGAAAAGCACGTCGGGCGTCTCGGCGGGGTTGAGTTTCATGAGGGCATCGAGCACGTCGAGTTCTTGGAAGTGCAAGTTAGGAATGCGCAGGGCGTGGCCGCGTGCATCGATGGCCAGGTCCTGGCACGAGTCGACGCCATAGAACTCGAAGGGGCAGCTGGCGTCTGCCGAGGGGCTCGTGCCGTCCACGCCTTTGGCAGCCAGCGTGCCGCCGGCGGCAAAGTTCTCGAATCGCATATTGCCGCAGGCGAGATCGAAGACGCGGACGGGATGCTCGATCGTGGCGACGTCGAGCTGTTCGAGCGCGATGTCCATGGTGCGCACCCAGCCGGGCCACGGGGCCTGGCGCGTATCGGAGAAGGAGGCGGAGTGCTCGCGATAGAACGTGTTGTTGAGCTGGATGAGCGATGAGGCGAAATCGCGGTTCACGGCGCGGAACTCCCTCCGTTGGCGGTGCGGAATAAACAGTACGACCATACTACCGTTAACGCCGCAACGGGGACAACCGAGCTGCGGGTCATTGCTTTGTTTGGACACATTTCCGCAGCTCATATGCACCCGCAACCGCCGGTTGTCAAAAATCTCACTAAAATAGGTGGCATGTTTTTGGCGGTGGCGGATAGATTTTAACTGTGCAAGGCGCCTTAAGAACAGATGCGGGCCGGCGGCACGGCTGGCAAGAGCATAGGAGGAACCATGAATGTAGAAACTGCGCAGCGGCTCGCCGACCTTCGCCGCAGCAAGGGTTTTAGCCAAGAGGGGTTGGCGCGAAAGCTGGGCCTGTCGCGCCAAGCGGTCAGTAAATGGGAGCGCGCGGAGAGCTCTCCCGACACCGAGAATTTGATCTCGCTTGCCAAACTCTATGGCGTGAGTCTGGACGAACTGCTCAATCCGAGCGACGAGATAGAGGACGATATCGAATTTGAGAACGAGGACCGCGCCCGTCAGCGCGAGGCCGAAGCGGCGGAACGTGCTCGTACCCACGAGGCGGCGGCGCGTGCGACCGAGGCAGCGACGCAGGCGAGTGATGCCGCGGCCAAGGCGGCGCAGGCGGCAAGCTGGAGCGCGCAGGCTGCCAATGCCGCAACGGCGCAAGTGACGAGCGGCACGGCCAGCCCGACGCCGGTAAAGGGCCCGTTCCAATCGTTTCCGTATTGGGCCGTTTGCTGGCTGCTGTTCTTTTTGCTGATGTTCCTGCTTGGTGGCTGCCCCTTTGCCGCGCTGATCTTCTTTACGATCCCCATCTATCACTGGGTGGCGCGTGCGCTCGATGGCGATTGGGCGCGCGGGGATATCCAGGTTGGTCCGGCGCCGGCGGTCGCTAGGACTAAGGGGGGGGACGTTTTCACAGCGGTTGACGCTGACATGGCTGCCGCGACCACCGCTGAGTCGAGTGCCAAAGAAGGTGATGAATGATGAAGCTCTCGCATGAGTCTAAGAGGCGCTTGGGCATTGGCATCGGAGCGTTTGTGCTCATCATCGGGCTTGTCTTTGGCACTTCGCGGACTTTGATTCATTTTGATGGACCGTGGGATCTCAACGATGTTGTATCCGGCTTGTCTGGTATGGACGATGCGTTTGACGAGGACGATTCCTTGAATAGCGGTAACTAGTCCGCTCGGCCTCAACAGCTTTCGAGCGAAACGTTTGATGCCGACGCGTTCACATCGCTTGACTTGGACGTGACGTCGGGCACGGTCGAGGTCAAACGCGTCTCCGGCGGGCCAGTGCGCGTGATTGAAAGCGGTCGCGTGGCAACGGGGACCGTTGCCTTCGATGCGGCAACCCAGAACCTGGCCGAAATCAAGGGCTCTACGCTCAAGATTCGCCAGTTCGATTGCGATGACGAGCGCGCCATTGACCGCACGGTTACCGTCGAACTGCCGCGCAAAGTTGCCGATAACATGGTGGGCATTACAGCGAATGTAGGATCGGGTGATCTGACGGTCGCGGGCATTGCGTGTCATGACCTCAACCTGACTCTGGACTCGGGAGACGTTGAGTTTACGGGCACCGTGACCGATACCCTGAATGCCGAGGTCGGTTCGGGCGATGTGACGTTCGAGCTTTACCCGGCCCCCACGAAGTCGATGGACGTGAGTGTGGGCTCGGGCGATGTGGAGATGACGGTTCCGAACTCGACGGGCTTTAAGGCGAGCCTCACCTTGGGCAGCGGCGACTTCGAGAGCGATTTCCTTCCGCTTGGCTACGACGGCGAGACCATTTTGAATCTTGAATTCGATAACGGTGACAAGTCTGCCACGTATCGTTTTGAGGTCGGTTCGGGCGACATGTCGTTTGATTCGGAGTATTGAGGCAGACGAAAGCCTAGGCGAAGATATAGACGCGCTGTTTGATGAAGGCGCCGAAGCCGAGATTGGCTCCGGCGCCTTTGCCTTTACAATGGGGTCATGGAACAGATTATCTTGAACATACTCGAGGCTCTGCGTCGCGGCGAGACCGTGGACGACAAGGCACTCGTCAAACTGATACATGCCGAGGCGCGCCGTGAGGGTGCCGACAAACGCGATTTGGCCAAGCGCCGTCTGCTGCCGTTCTACCAGCGGGTTAAACGTGAGGAGCCGGCTCGGTGGGCTGCGTGGCATGTCGATTCCGATCTGGAACGTCAACTGCTGCAGGTGCTGCGTATGAAGCCGCGCCGAACGGCCTCGGGCGTGGCGACCATTACCGTCATTACCAAGCCGTGGCCGTGCTCGGGCGATTGCCTGTTTTGTCCCAACGACCTGCGCATGCCTAAAAGCTATCTGCATGCCGAGCCGGCGTGTGCCCGTGCGGAGCAAAACTGCTTCGATCCGTATCTGCAGGTGAGTGCCCGTTTGACGGCGCTTTCGCAGATGGGGCATGCGACCGATAAGATTGAGCTCATTGTGCTCGGCGGTACCTGGAGCGACTATCCGCAAGGGTATCAGGCGTGGTTTATGTCGGAGCTCTTCCGCGCGCTCAATGACGATGCCGTGGCTGGTGTGGCGGCTAACCCCATGTTGGCGCGTCCGGGCATCAGCCGTGCCGAGGCGGGGCACCTGCTCGATGACGCGCCCGCCGATGCGCTGCCGCCGGTGGTGGCGGAGCGTCGCGAGCGCTATCGGGCTGCCGGTATTGCGACAGACGAGGCTGAGCTTGCTGCCGGCGTTGTCGACGAACAGGAGCGTGTGGATGCTGCCGTGGGCGGGTATAACCGCGCGGTGCGTCGTCTGTACGGCCCCGGTACGCCGTGGGGCGAGGTTGCCGAGTGGCAGGCGGCAACGATGGAGGAGCTTGAGCGTCAGCAGCGCATTAACGAGACGGCGAAGCATCGCGTGGTGGGGCTCGTTATCGAGACGCGCCCCGATGCCGTAACGCCGCAGGCGCTTACGCTCATCCGCCGCCTGGGCTGTACCAAGATCCAGATGGGTATTCAGAGTCTCGACCAACATTTGCTCAATATCAACGAGCGTCGCATTTCGGTGGCGCAGATCGAGCGGGCGTTTTCGCTTGCACGCCTGTTTGGCTTTAAGATCCACGCGCATTTTATGCTCAACTTGCTGGGCGCCACGCCCGAAGGGGACAAGCGCGATTACGAGTGCTTTATGACCGAGGGGGCTTTTATGCCCGACGAGGTCAAGGTCTACCCGTGCGCGCTCATCGAGGGCTCGCGTCTGGTGGGCTGCTATGAGCGCGGCGAGTGGCGCCCCTATACCGAGGAAGAGCTGCTCGATGTGTTGGCCGACGACATCGTGGTGACGCCGGCGTTTTGCCGCATCAGCCGCATGATTCGCGACTTTAGTTCCGATGACATCATGGTGGGCAACAAGAAACCCAACCTGCGTCAGCTCGTTGAGAACCGCCTGGCTGCTCGGGGTGACGGTGCGACGGTGCGTGAGATTCGCTATCGCGAGATTAGCACGGCGGGTGCCGACCTGGATGAGTTGACCCTTGACGAAGAAGTGGCGTACGAGACGCCGGTGACGTACGAGCGCTTTTTGCAGTGGATGACGCCGCAGGGCAAGATCGCGGGCTTTTTGCGGTTGTCGCTGCCCGACCATTCGTTTGTTGCCGCGCATGCGGACGAGTTGCCGACGACGCCGGACGAGGCGATGATTCGCGAGGTGCACGTGTATGGCATGGCGGCACGCGTGGGCGACCAGGGCCAGGCGGCGCAGCATCACGGGTTGGGGCGTTTGCTCGTAGAGCGTGCGTGCGAGATTGCCCGGGATGCCGGCTATGCGCGCATCAACGTGATCAGCGCGATCGGTACGCGCGAGTACTATCGCCATCTTGGATTTTATGACCATGGCCTTTATCTGCAAAAGGAGCTCTAGATGAACAAGCCGAGTGTTTCTGCCGGCGTCGTTGCCGGCGTTGCTCTGGGAGCCGCGGCGCTTGGTGCGGCCGCTGTCGCTGTTCGTGCTGCCTGTCTGCAGGTTGCGCGAACCCGCAATGGGTTGGCGCGTGTGAAACGCGTGCACGACGAGGGCGGCGATGAGATTCGCGTGTTGGTGCAAGGCGGCGTCTACCAAAGCGCGAGTTACGTTGGCGAGCGCTGGGCGGAGCCCGTCTTTGCGTACTATCGTGCATTTGACGATGTGTTTGAGGCCAAGGACGCAATGCTTGACGCTTATGGTCACGGTATCGACCGCATGCTTATGCTGGGCGGCGGCGGGTTTGCCTATCCTAAGTTCGCTCTGATGTCGCACGAGGGTTTGCGCATGGACGTCATCGAGTATGACGGAGAGATTACGCGCCTGGCGCGCCGCTGGTTCTACCTAGACGAGCTGGAGCGCGCGGCGGGCGATCGTCTGCGGGTGATAACCGCCGAGGCTCGTTCATATTTGGGCATTACGAGCGTGGGCCATCGTCGCTATGACGCGGTCGTGAGCGACTGCTTTGGCGGTGCCGAGCCTGTGCGCGAGCTGGCGACGGTTGAGGCGTTGCGTTTAGTGCGGGGCAGCCTGAACCCCGGGGGTATCTACGTTGCCAATATCGTGAGCGCAAACGAGGGGAGCGACGTGACGTTTCTGCGCGACTGCACTGCCACGGCACTCGAGGTATTCGCCCACGCCTGGGTGGTCCCATGTGGCGATGCGAAGTTCGGCGGCGAGGAAAACTACCTGCTCATCGCCAGCGACGGCAACTACGCCTTTGCCGAAGCCGTGCCCTTCGATACCGACTTCCTCGGCACCGTCCTTCACGACAAATAGGTCTCCCCGTCCCAAAAAGACTGGTCTTAGGCGTGGTCGCGCCAGCCGAGAACGCGCTGCTTCATGCCCTCTATGTCGAGCACGCCTTCGGCAAAGCCCTTGCGCACGAGCTCTTCGGGAACAAACTCGTCGTAGCGGTCAAAGTAAGGCACCTCGCCAGGATAGACGAGCTCGATGGGGTCGAAGTCCTTCTCGGCCTCGGCGGCGAGCACCTCAAAGAACGTCTCTTCGTCGGCCTTCATCTTAAACTGCATAAAGTACGGGCGTGATGGGTCGAGTCCGCGAAGGCCCAGCTCCGCGGCACATTTAATCTTGAGCATGCGCTCGAGCGCCAAAAAGGCGTAGCTGCCCAGCCAGGGGAAGAGCACCCAGGTATCGCCGCCCAGGTTGATGAGCGGTTTAGTTCCCGCACCCGAAATCTCGGCCGTATGGCGAGCCTGCGCCAAGCGGGCCCGTGCGTTACCCATGAGGTACGGATATGTCGCGTGCTCGTTGAGCGCCTTGCGCATGCGCTCGAGTACGTGTGTATTGATGTCGCCGGGGCAGTCGCCAAAGTAGGCCGGCACCCGGCCCTTGACCTGCGTGGCAAAGACGGTGTGGCGCTTCCAGTCCACTTCCTCGACAATCCAGCAATGGCCTGCGATGGCGATGCGCTCACCGGGCGGTGGGGGATTGACGATCGTGCCCAACTCGGCCGACTCGCTGCGAACAGTGAACTCCTCGTTTTCCTGGAACACGGCGTAGAACTTAAAGTTGTTAATGATGCGCTCGCCCGCGAGACCCACGATGAGTCCGCCGCCTTCGGTGACCTGGATATGGTCGATCTTAATGAGGTGACGCAGCAGCACGCGATAGTCATCGGCCGAGATACGATGGAAATAGCTCAGTGTGAGCACGCGCTGGGCAAGTTCGGCCGGCGTGAGCTCTCCGGTGCTGGCGAGGGTCGACATGGTCTGGTGATAGAGCAGACTGTAGGGGAGTCGATCGAGCTCAGGCGGCTCGACCCATTTTTCCTCGCGATAGAGTTGTACGAGCGCGATGCCCTGCAGGAGCTTCCAAGGAATGGTCTCGGGCATCATCGTGCGCGGCTCAGGCTCTTCCTCGCGCATGACAAACCACATCTCGGGCGGAAGGTCGCGGCGTCCCGTGCGGCCCATTCGCTGCAAAAAGGAACTGACGGTAAACGGCGCATCGATCTGAAACGCACGCTCCAGACGGCCGATATCGATACCGAGCTCCAGCGTAGAGGTGGTGACGGTTGTCTGTGCCTGCTCCTCATCGCGCATGAGTTCCTCGGCCGTCTCGCGCAGCGATGCCGAAAGATTGCCGTGATGAATGAGGAAACGGTCGGGCTCGTGCCGGTTCTCGCAGTAGCTACGCAGCATGGAGCACACGGCCTCTGCCTCCTCGCGCGAGTTGGCAAAGACCAGGCACTTGCGGCCGCGCGTACGCTCAAAGATATAGCCCATACCGGGGTCGGCGTTGTCGGGCGCCGTGTCGGTGGGGTTGAGAAGCGCCTGCTCGGTCGCTCGTGGGATGTCGACTTCGCCCTCGGGGGCCGAGGAAGTGCGACGGTCTTTGGGAGCGGCTTTGCCCCGTGCCCGCTCACGACGTTGACGGCGCTCCTCTTGTGTGAGCTGTCCGCTGTGACGCATGTCTTGGGCGCCGGCGGGCAGTGCCGCGGATGCCGCCGCCTCGATGCGCTCGCACGCAAGCACTTCGGCCTCTTGAGGACCCGTGCTCTCGAATCCCCGCTGCTGTGCCTGGGGACCCGAGTTGTAGAAGTGCTCCATGGAGATGCGCCACACGCGACGCGGTTCCTCAAAACGGGGGATAACGCAGTCGCGTCCCGTTCCCTGCGAGAGAAAGGCGCCCGTGCGCTCGGGGTCGCCGATGGTGGCCGAAAGGCCAATGCGGCGGGGCTGCACGCCTGCCATGCGCGAGAGGCGCTCGATAAGACAGAGCGTCTGCCCGCCGCGGTCGCCGCGCATGAGCGAATGAACCTCGTCGATGACGACGTAGCGCAGGTCGCAAAACATGCGCGGGATCGCCATGTGCTTATGGATCAGGAGCGCCTCGAGCGATTCGGGCGTAATCTGAAGGATGCCGCTCGGCTTTTTGATGAGTTTGGCCTTGTGCGACTGCGAGACATCGCCATGCCAGTGCCAGACAGGGATATCGGCCTCTTCGCATAGGTCGTTGAGGCGGACGAACTGATCATTGATGAGTGCCTTGAGGGGGCCGATGTAGAGGGCGCCAACGCTTGCGGGCGGGTTCTCCCAAAACTCGGTCAGGATGGGAAAGAAGGCTGCCTCGGTTTTGCCGGAAGCTGTGGATGCCGTCAGGAGCACATTGTCCTGCGTATTAAAGATGGCGTCTGCCGCTGCAACCTGGATAGAGCGCAGACTCTCCCAATCGTGGGAGTAGATGAAGTCTTGGATAAACGGGGCGTAGCGGTCAAAGGCGTTCACGGGGCCTCCTTTCAAAAACGAATCTCTCAACGCGGTGGGCAGTGGCTTGCTGCATTACTGCCTCGACGTTTGCCCAGATAAAACCTGCCAAAATAAACCTGTCCCTTTTTGGCAGGTTAGATGGTGAATTCGGCGAAGTTGCGGTCGCCGCCTGCGGCATCGGTGTCGCCTGTTGCGGTTGCCGGCGCCAGCGCGTCGCCGCCGACGCTTTGCAGTAACTCGGCCACGTTGGCGTCGGGGTTTTGGCATAGGATGTCGAGCAGCTCGATAAAGTCACGAATGACTTCACGCGGCGTCAGATGTGTGTCGGCTCCCACGCGACCGAACTCGATCTTGAGGAAGTCCACCAAGTCGTTCTCGGTAAGCGTGGGCGTCCAGCCAAAGTAACCGGCGTGAATTTGCATGAGTTTTTCGATGAGCACCAGCAACTCCTCGTAGGCGAGTGGCTGCAGACGGATGATGGGCGCGAGCATGTCCTTAAGGCCCTCGCGCGCAAAGCGACCCTGAGCGAGTCGGCTGCGCAGAGCCTCGTAGGAGAACACGCCGCGGCGGCGGTCTTCGATGGAGGTTGGAGTGCCGCCCATGATCATGCCCAGGTACTGCGCCTTGCCCTGGAGCGTGTCGTTGTACATAGTCAGGATCTTCTCGTAGTTGTATTGGCGCGTGATCGCGTTGGGAATCTTGTACAGATTCACGAGTTCGTCGATGAGCACCAGCATGCCCTTGTATCCGCTGCAGACCAAAAAGCGTGCAATGAGTTTGACGTAGTCGTACCAGTCGTCATCGCTGATGATGGTCGAGGAGCCCAGCTCGGCGCGTGCCTCGCTCTTGGTGCGGTACTCGCCGCGAATCCATTTGGTCACGCGGCTCATGGCCTCTTCGTCGCCCTCGGATACGGCCGTGCGATAGCGGCGGAGCATGCGGGTGAAGTCAAAGCCGTGGACCATCTCCTCGAGCGGGGCCAGTTGGGTATTGACGACCGACTCGTCGACGTCGGCACACGAGGCGACCCAGCGATCCAGAATAAGGTTGAGCGCACCGCCCTCGGGGCGCGTCTTGGTCGATATATTGCGGATGAGCTCGCGGTAGGTGGCAAGGCCCTGTCCTTGACCGCCCTGCAGGCGGCGCTCGGGCGACAAGTCGGCATCAGCGACGACGAATCCCTCGCCCATGGCGTGCGTGCGGATGGTCTGGAGCAAAAAGCTCTTGCCGGCGCCGTAACGACCGACCAGAAAGCGGAAGCTCGCGCCACCGTCGGCGATGAGACTCAGATCGGTGAGCAGGGCGCGGATCTCGACCTCGCGCCCTACGGTGATGTAAGGAAGGCCGATGCGCGGGACCACGCCGCCCTTGAGCGAGTTGAGAATGACGGCGGCGACGCGCTTGGGCACGCGGGGTGCTGCGGGTGCGGTATCACTCATGGTCTAGGTATCCTCTCACGTCTGCTTCGTAGTCCTGGATAATTTGCGGTCCTGCCGCGCCAAATTCAATTACGGTGTCACCTACCAGGTCAAAGAGCGCCTCGTTGATGGTATCGACGAGCATGTCCTCGCTCTGCCCCGATTGCACTACCGCCGATTCCGCCTGTACTGCGTTGTGCTCGAGCAGTGCGCGGAGATAGGCGTTTGCGGCGGGTGCGAGTTCGCTCGTGGCGTCAGCGGGCGCAGCAGCTGCGAACGCGGGCGTTGGCGCGAGAAGCGGTGCCACGACACCAAACTGTTCGGTGGATATGGTCGGCTCGTCGGCCTCGTCCTGCCGAATGGGTGCCGCGACCGCCTCGACCGTCGCGTCGGCTACGGGCTCGGCTTCCGGTTGCCCTGAGTCCGCTGCCTCGGCTTCCACAGGTGCGCCGTCCTCGCGCTCTTCATCGATCAAAAGCGCTTCGCGCGTTTGCGCAGCGGCGCTCCGAATGTGCCCCAGCTGACTCAGATCGATATCGATCTTGACGGGCTGGTGTGCGGCGTCCCACGAAAGCCATGCCACAATCTCGTCATCGATAATCTTGGCCAGATATTTGGGGACCTTTTCTTCCTTAAGGGGATGGGCGGGGTCCAGCGCCAGGCGCAGGCGTTGGTCGCAGGCGCGCATCATTTCACCGAGCTTGCTGCTCTTTTGCCTACTACCGTGGATACGCATGCATTCCCAAAAGCCGTTTTGGCAACGGTAGATATGGATAGGATCCAGGCGATATTCGCAGTCCTCGTGGCGCTCGGGCGCAAAGAATACGGCAGAGGCAAACATGGTGTAGGGCATGGCCGTCTCCTCCCCAAATAAACTCGCCACGATGCCGGTCTTTCGGTGCGTGTCATAGTAGCGCGCCATGCGGACATACACGGCGCATGCCACGTGGCGCAGGTCGCGATGGTGGCTGCGATCGAGTCTTGAGTTATTGAGGTTATACGTGGAGAGGGCGTTGATAGCGGCCATGAGTCGCTCCTCGCGCGCCTCGTCGGGCGGAAGGGGGAGGATCGGCTCAGAGGATTTACGACGTTTGGGGGCCTGCCCGGACGGCGCCGGTGCAGGCGCAAGGTCTCGAGCCGCGCGCCGCAGCTCGATAAGGGCGTTATCGAACATGACGGTTTTAGAGTCGCGAAGCAGCTTGGGATCGAGCCCGTGGAACACGGCGTAATCCTGCAGCCACACGCGTGCAAACCGGTCGATGCCGGGCTCGAAGGCACGATAAGCATCCCAAAAGGTCTTGATCTTGTTAAAACCATCGAGCGGGCCATCTACGCCAATGCCGCAGATCAGTTCATAGAGATACAGGAAGGCAAAGGACGTAGACGTTTCTTCGACGGTTCCGCGGCGTACCCGTGCGCGCCAGGTAAAGTACCCGCGCAGCTGGCGATCGCTCATGGCGTTGTAGGTTGGGAAGTACGACTTGAACGTACCGTTATAGGGGCAATCGTCCTCAAAGTCAGCCATCAGCTGGCCTTGGCGGTAGAAAAGTTCGGCTTCCGAAAGCCAGCGTCCCGCACCGCCTTTGGGCTCATCCTGCCAGCGCGATATCTCGCGCATCTTGCGGTACTGGTCGGGAAGGAAATTCTGCATCTGACGACCGGTTTTGAGAATCGGCTCGTCTGCGTAGACTTCGTTTGAGAAACGGGCGGACTGATGGGTCCGGGCCTCGGCCATAATGCGCTCGATGAGCATCTTGATGTCCTGGTCGGCCACCGCTTCTCCTCTCCTAACGCAGCTTCGGTGACCTCATATCATAGCACAGCATCAAACAGGTGTTCGAGATACCGCTATGTAGATAGATTTAGAACAGGAGGGCGTAGATGACGGCTATGACAACGGAGGGGAGCATATTGGCCGTGTGGAAGGTCTGGGGACGGATGAGATTGACGCCGACGCAGAAGATGAGCATGGAGCCCACGAGCGATAGGCTGTCGAGGGCGGCGGTGGTCATGATGGGGGAGAGCGCGCCGGCAAACAGCGTAATCGTTCCCTGGAACACGGCGACGGGCAGGGCCGAGAAGATGCAGCCGCGTCCGAGCGAGGCCGTCATGGTGCAAACGATGATGCAGTCCAGTGCGCCCTTGAGAGCGAGCGTGGACCAGTCGCCGAGCAGGCCGTCCTGAATCGAGCCCACGATGGCCATGGCACCGATGCACACCGTGAGCGATGTCGAGACAAAGGCGTTGGTGAACTCGTTGTCACCCTCGCTGCCGGTTTTTCGCTTGAGCCATTCGCCAAGGTTCTCGATGGCGGCCTCCAAGTTGATGGCCTCGCCGATGAGCGAGCCGAGCGCAAATGAGACGATGAGCATGGTGGTACCGGTGGTCGCCAGCGCCTTTCCATCGATAAGGAGCATCTTTTGCATGGTGCCGCCAAGGCCGATAAACAGGACGCACAGCCCCGATGCTTTCATGAGCGTGTCTTGGATGCGCGGTGTAATGAAGCGGCCGCCCGCTAATCCCAAAAGACCGCCCGCAACTAAAAGCCCAACGTTGATGATTGTTCCCAAGCCCGGCATGAGCCCTCCCGTATTGATGCCAACGTGGCAATCGTAGCAGAACGAAATGCGAGGCACATCGCAACCCATCTAATACGTTATATAAGTGGTATTAGGAATGATGCGCAGCATTTAAGCCTCAGGTGGTTGTCGGGACATAGGGATAGTATTCAAAGCGCAGTGTCATAAGCCGCTGCGGGGATTCAATAGCCGCGGCGATGATATTGGCATCGCGGGCACGATCAAACCCTTCGAGTTCGATCTGATACGAGACGTCTTGCATAATGTCCAGACGTCGCCAGGCTAGGAGGGTGTCGCCATCGAATTCCAGGGTCTTGCTTCCGTTTGCGGCAACGGCGTATAGACGCAGCTTGGCGGTGGTTGCAGGGTCGACAACCGTGACCTTTTTAATTTCGTTTCGAGTATTCTTGGCGCCCAACAAGGTGAGCAGTGTTGGGGCCACGACCTCGCCCGATGGCAAAAAGACGACTTCGATGGATTCAGGAAATGCGATGATGGCCGACTTGCGGACGGGCTGATTGGCGGCGGCAACTTCGATGTTCGCAGCGTCGATGACCTCTGTGTGGTCGAGCGCGGCAAGCACGCAGCAGTTACCTTCATCGATCTCTTGAGGATCAGCAAGCCCCAGACTGTCTGCGAGCTCGGGATCGTTTGGATCGGTAGCGGGCTCATCCGGTGCTTCGAAAGAAGCTGGGACGCTGTTTGTCGGCGACGGCGTGTCGCCCGCACTTGCTTCTTTATCCGCGCTCTCTTCTTGTATGGTTGCGTTGATGGGTTCGTCGTTTGAGGGGAGCGTCTTGGCGTCAAGCGCGGAGGGGAGAATTCCGATGGCTCCGGATCCGTTCCACTCCATTTCGAGAAGCGCCGGGTCGGCAAGAATGCGTTGCCTGCATTGCGCGTGGGCATCGATCTCAATAGGGCCTGCCTCCGTCCCGCGCGTAAGGCTGAGAGATCCGGCTGGCTTCTCGAAATGAGCGTCTGTGTCTTTGGCGCTGACGGCGTAGAACAGCAGGGACGCTTCTCCCGCCGCGATGGCATCGGTGCCGGCTTTGGTCAGCCGCAACGATGCCGTGAATGAGAGGGTGGGCTGCGTGTCGTCTGCATTCGCGGCGGCGCAGCCCAGACATATACCGCCTCCTTTCTCAAAAAACGTACCGTCGAAGGCGACCTTCGCTCCGTTCGCCGAGTCATCGACCGAAGCGATGTCGATGCGCAACTCCAAATCGCACGGATCGCCATCTGCATCGAACACAACCGAGCGCCACGTGCAGACGGCGCACCCCGCCTGGGAGCCGTTTGCCTTGTTCGAACGATTGATATCCACGACTATCGAGCCGTCCGTATTACGACGAAGGCATCCCGAGGTTGAGATTGCGGCCTGTGCGATCGAAAAACGCTTGCACGCAATGGCGCTCGACGGATTTGGTGCGGAGCTTAGGGCTGCTGGTAAGGAGTCTGCCATGACGGGAGTCGCCCAAGCGGCGACAGGCGTTCCGGTTGCGAGCGCGCCGCAGAGTGCGACGACGGGCAAAAGGTTCTTCGATGCCATGGGGTCTCCTTAGCTAATTTAGTGCGGCCTGTCCGTGTTTTGTTTCTGGCTGCGTTTGATGTGCAGACCGAGGCCGGCGGTCCCCGCGCCTGCTGCTGTGGCGCCTGCTGCCAAGAGCCATCGTCTGTCGCCTGTCTGCGCCAACGGTTCCTCGCGGTCGCCGCGGTCGAGCTCCGAGAGGTCGACCGTCACTTGCGTGGCGGCCTGCGCCTGTTCTTGCTGGGCAAAGGCCATGGCTGGCCCAAACGCTAGGATGCTGACGGCGGCGGCCAGGGCGACGGCCTTATGCCGTGTGCGCACCGGGCTCGACCGTCCAGGTGATCGTTGCAACCTGATCGCCTTCGCCGGTTACGCGGAAGATGTCGCGCGTGACGCGGGCGACGTTTCCGCTTGTCTTGAGCTTAATTTTGTCCGTGCCGCCGGCAATGCCCTGGTAGCCCATGTCGAAGGCTGCGTTCTTGGAAAGATCGAGGCCCGTCCCCTGCATTGCGGCGCTGGCGTTCTGGAGTTCCCCGTCGGGGCCGACCTTAAAGTCGATGGAGTTCTGTGCGGTTCCGGCTTTGGCGTCGGCGGCAATGGTCCAGGTGTTCATGGCGTCGATCTTCATGTTGGTGACATGGATGCCGTAGGCCGAATGATTGTCGATGGTGGTCGCGTCTTCTGAGGGGCCCTGAAGCGTGCCGTCGGCCTTGGCGACGAAGGGAATAACCGTCGGAACTTTGAACTCAACGTTGTCGATCTCGGTCCTGACCATTACCTTCGTGGTTCCAACGCGCCCGGCTGCCATAGCTGGCGTCGGGGCGGCGCCCATTGCGAGCGCGAGCGCGAGCCCTGCGCCCACGACGAGCGCTCTGGCTCCGTTCATATTCCTGGTGATGTCCATGGTCGTTCCTTTCTATTCGCCGCGGGCCGTCCCCGCGATGATTGGACGAATGCTGGTGAATCGCGTGCGGTGCCGCGTCGGCCGGAAAGCTAGTTCTCGGCTTGCTCAACCCGTACCTTGACACGTGTCGGATTGCCGTGGCTGTCGAGGGTCTTTGCATCGAGTGCCTGGATCTCGATGTACGCCTCGCCTTCTTTGATGTCGCCGGCGGGGCACGTTTCGATTGTCTTGCCGGTCTCGACCACACCGGATTCGTACATGGTCTCGTCGTTTTGGATGACGCGGAATCGCTGGGGAAATTTATTGTCTTGGACGTTTTGCACGTTGACGCGCAGCTTGCCGTCCTCCTGCAGCTGAGCGACCGGTGCGACCGAAATCGTCATCATGTTGTCGCGGACGATGGCGTCGAGCTCATCTTGGATTTCCTGACGCGTTTTGCCCTCGGCCGTCGTAACCGAAGCGCCCGCCTCGGGTACGGGCTGCGACTGCCAAGCGTATAGTCCTACGGCGACAAGGGCGCAGACGATGGCCAAGCAGGCAACGATGAGCTTCTTGCGATGCCCCAGGCCTGCAAAGTGGGGTGGCCTCTTCGCGCTCATGCGGCATCCTTGGCGGTATAGACGCGCGCAAAGGTGGACGGGTCCGCTCCAAAGAGCATGTGAAGCATCAGGCGGCGCGAGTAGACGAGCTCTTCGAAGTCGGGAGGGAGCTCGATGTCGTGGGTATGCGCGATGTGGTGGGCGAGCGCCGAGAACGACTCGGGGTCGCAGATCACATCGGTGGTAACGTGGTAGACCGCCGTATCGGGGAATGCCTCTTCGTCGAAAGGCAGGAGATGGGGATCGTCGTCGACTTCGATGGCGATGCCGTACTGGGGCCAGTAATATGCCATGGGAACCTCCCTGCTTCTGGGCCAAAACTTCTATCGGTTTTGGCTGTCGACGCCGACCGTATCAGCCGCTACTTGACCAATTTCTGACCAAATGCTTGACGGATTGGCGTCTCCGCAGGTAAAAGGCGGCAAAAAATACTCCAACTTTTTTCGAGCGACAATCACGCGGTCGGCGACGGCGGGGCCATATGTGTCAAAAGCATCGTCTGCCGAGGAAATCAAGCCGCTCGCCGAATTGCACGAACGTAAAAATCGCCAATTATGGAGACGGTCTCGAACACGTCGACGAAACGATGCGGTAACATCTCCCTGCAAACACTGTAGTTAGCTAAAGGGGGAGTTCGCGTGTCTGCAACCATCAAACCCTTCACCGACGAGTTCGAAGAGTATGGTCGCGATGAGTCTCGCGCATCGGGCGAGGCCTCGAGCATCTCGTTTCCGACAACGGAAGACGAGGTCCGTGCCATTTTGGAAAAGCTCCATGCCGAGCGTGTCCCGGTAACGGTTCAGGGCGCCCGAACCGGCCTTGCCGCCGGTGCCGTGCCCCACGGCGGGCATATCCTCAATACTTCCCGTATGAATCGCTACTTGGGCCTTCGCCGCGATGAACAAGGCCAATTTCTGCTGCGCGTGGAGCCGGGCGTTGTGCTCTCGGAGCTGCGCAAGCAGCTGAGCAAGAAGGTGCTGCCGACCGCTGGTTGGGACCAGGCATCGCTTAAGGCCTACGATGAGTTCCAAGAGGCCCCCGAGCAGTTCTTTCCCACCGATCCCACCGAGACGTCTGCCTGTCTGGGCGGCATGGCGGCATGTAACGCCTCTGGTGCCCGCAGCTACGCCTACGGTCCCATGCGCCCACATATCACGGGACTCCACGTCGCGCTGGCTGATGGCGATTTGCTTGAGCTTCAGCGCGGCAAGGCTTTTGCCCAAGGCCGCCACCTGTCGCTCGTGACGGCAGCGGGCCGTACGCTCGAGCTCGATCTTCCCGGATATACCATGCCCAAGACAAAAAATGCCTCAGGCTATTTCGTTGCGGACGAAATGGATGCTATCGACCTCTTTATCGGTGCGTGCGGCACACTCGGCGTCATTACCGAGCTCGAGATCGCCCTGCAGGCGGCGCCTGCGGTCGTTTGGGGTGTGAGCTGCTTTTTCGATAGCGAAGACAAGGCCGTGTCCTTTACCGATTCCGTACGTCCCGTCCTGTCCCATGCGGCTGCCATCGAGTACTTCGACGCTGGCGCCCTGGATATTCTACGTCGCCAGCGCGAGCAGTCGACGGCGTTTGCCTCGCTGCCGGCGCTCGACAAAGAGGCCAAGGTCTGTGTCTACGTGGAGCTCGACTGCGATGACGAGGCCCAGGCGACTGAGGAGCTGTATCACTTGGGGTGGGTACTAGAGCTTGCGGGCGGCAGCGACGATGCGACGTGGGTCGCGCGCACCGAGGTCGATCGCGAGTGCCAGCGGTTCTTCCGCCATGCGGTGCCCGAGAGCGTCAACATGCTCATCGACGAGCGTCGCCGCACGGATCCCACCATCACCAAGTTGGGTTCGGACATGTCGGTGCCCAATGCACGCTTGGCCGATGTCGTCGCCCTCTATCGCCGCACGCTGGCCGAAAGCGGGCTTGAATCTGCTGCCTGGGGGCACATCGGTAACAACCATCTGCATGTGAACATCCTGCCGCGCGATGCGCAGGACTACCGTCGCGGTGGCGAGCTGTTTGCCCAGTGGGCTGCGGAGGTAACGGCTATGGGCGGTGCCGTTTCTGCCGAGCACGGCGTCGGCAAGATCAAGGCGGGCTTCTTAGAGACGATGTACGGTCACGAGGCCATGGTCGAGTCGGCGCGGCTCAAGCTCCAGCTCGATCCCGACGGGCAGCTGGGTCGCGGCAACCTGTTTTCGGAGAAGCTCTTGGATGAGCTCGTCCAGAAAGGGGGCGCGTGAAGATGAGCGATTTCCATATGGTGGTGTGCGTCAAGGCCGTGCCGGGCAGCACCGAGGTCAAGATGGACCCCAAGACCAATACCATCGTGCGCGATGGCAAGCAGACGGTCATTAATCCCTTTGATGCGAGCGCTTTGGAATGCGCGCTGGCGCTGAAAGACGACTTTATCGGCTTTGGCATGGACGTGCGCGTGACGGTGGTGTCGATGGGCATCTCCGCGACCGAGTTGCTGCTGCGCGACTGCATCGCTCGAGGTGCCGACGACGCGCTGCTGCTGACCGATCGCGCCTTTGCAGGTGCCGATACCCTGGCGACCACCTATGCTCTCAAATGCGGCATCGAGGCGCTCGACGAGGACTTCGATCTGCTCATCTGCGGCAAGATGGCGGTGGATGGCGATACGGCCCAGATTGGTCCCGAGCTTGCCGGTGCCTTTGAGATTC